>ERZ780080.1-NODE-1-length-159793-cov-14.4413_pt1 | contig 159793 bp, 125 predicted proteins | sample MGYA00511175_ERZ780080 | MGnify/ENA primary metagenome ERZ780080 (study PRJEB29588, sample SAMEA2148733) | human gut metagenome | biome: human gut; feature: human-associated habitat; material: faeces | place: Denmark | collected 2008/2010 ...
GCTGAACAGCTTGTTGAAGTCGTTCTCATTCTCGGTATGCAGCAAATCCCTTACCATCCGGAACATACGCTGGATACGTTCGGCAAAAAGATTGATTTCCTTTCTGGCCTGCAGGATAGAAAGTTCAGCTGTAGACAACAGACCTCCATTGATGAACTGCAACCGGTATTCTTCCTCCTGTTCCTTCTGCGGAATAATCTTGCATACGGTCTTTTCGATGAAATGGATAAACCAGATAAGAATCAGAACATTGCATACATTGAAGCAAGTATGGAAAGCCGACAGCTTGAACGAAACCGCAACTCCTTCGGCTTCGCTGACGTGCATCACGTCTGAGATAATCCAATCTACAACACCCAGGAAAGGCTTGAACAGCAACAAGACCCACACAACTCCGAATACATTGAACATCAAATGGGCCATCGCTGCCCGGCGTGCCTGCGTATTCGCAGTGAGGGCCGCCAGATTGGCTGTAATGGTCGTACCGATATTCTCGCCCAGAACCAATGCAGCGCCCAATTCAAAACTAATCCAACCATTGGCACACATAATCAACGTAATAGCCATCGTAGCGGCCGAAGCCTGTACAATCATGGTCAGCACCGTACCGATCAAGACAAACAGCAAGACTGAAAGAAAACCCATATCCGTATAATTCTGTACGAATGCCAGCATATCCGGATTTTCACTCAGGTCGGGAGCGTTTACTTTCAGCAGATTCAACCCCATGAACAGGAAAGCAAAACCGAAGATGAATTCACCGACCGACTTACGAGTACTCTTGGCAGAAAAGAGCAACGGGATTCCAATGGCGAGCAACGGAAGAGAGAATGCAGAGACATCCACCTTAAAGCCGAGGGCAGAAATAATCCAGGCCGTCACGGTGGTACCGATATTGGCTCCCATAATTACTCCGATAGACTGCGCCAAATCCAACAACCCGGCATTCACGAAACTGACCACCATGACAGTGGTTGCCGAAGAAGACTGAATCAAGGCAGTAATCAGCATACCGGTAAGGACTCCGGTGACTCGGTTGGTAGTCATAGCGGTTAGAATACTACGCAGCCTGTCGCCTGCAAACTTTTGCAATCCTTCACTCATGATTTTCATACCGTAAAGGAAAAGCGCCAGTGAACCCAGCAGCTTTAAAAAATCATAAAAAGAATACTCCATCTTCAATAAATTAGGTTGGAAATAGGCAGTTCACTGTTTAATCAGTAAATTAACTGCCAAATAATTCTTTCAGTAATAACTATTACGTTTATGCTACAAATATATTGCAAAAATAAAAATTTATCAAAAGAATTTGAAGAAGGAACTTCACTTTTTGAAATTTACCAGGGTTTTGACCTGAATATGCCGTATGGGCCGGTAAGCGCCCGAGTAAACAACAAGGTAGAGGACTTGAACTTTAAAGTCTATTACAACAAGGACGTGGAATTCCTTGACATCACAAGCGCTTCGGGCATGCGTACGTATGTGCGCTCACTCTGCTTCATCCTGACCAAAGCCGTTTCCGAACTCTATCCGAACGGAAATATCCTGCTGGAACATCCGGTATCGAAAGGGTATTTCTGCAAACTCTGCATTGACCGGACAATCGGGCTGGACGATGTCATCCGCATCAAACAGCGGATGCAGGAAATCATCAAAGCCGACCTGCCGTTCATCCGTCACGAGAAACACACCGACGAGATTATCCGCCTTTTCAAGGAAAGAGGAATGGACGACAAGGTCAAGCTGCTGGAAACCTCGGGGCAACTGTATTCCTGCTACCAACAGTTGGGCGATACCATCGACAGCTATTACGGCAGTCTGGTACCCAGTACCGGATACATCCGCCTGTTCGACATCGTGAAATATTATGACGGGCTTCTGTTGCGCATCCCGAACCGGAAGAATCCTGACAAGCTGGAAGAGGTCGTCAAACAGGAAAAGATGCTGGATGTGTTCCAGGAATACCATCGTTGGAACGAAATTCTGGGTATCAGCACGGTAGGAGATTTGAACCAAGCCTGTAACCGAGGTATGGCAACCGACCTCATCAATGTTTCGGAAGCCCTGCAGGAAAAGAAGATTGTCCGCATTGCCGATGAAATCACCAACCGCAATGAAAACGGGCAACGGGTAAAGCTGGTTTTAATTTCAGGTCCGTCTTCATCCGGGAAAACGACATTCAGCAAACGGTTGAGTATCCAGCTCATGACAAACGGACTCCGTCCTTATCCCATCTCACTGGACGATTATTTCGTCAACCGCGAAGATACCCCGTTGGACGAGAATGGACAGCATGACTTCGAATCGCTCTATGCCCTCGACCTGCCGTTCTTCGAAGCCCAACTGAAAGCATTGCTGGCCGGAGAAGAAGTGGAACTCCCCCGTTTCAACTTCAACATCGGGAAACGGGAACCCAGTGGGAAGAAACTACGCATTGATGACAACATGATTCTGATACTGGAAGGTATACATGCCCTGAATCCGGCACTGACACCGAATATACCTGCCGCCAACAAATATAAGATTTATGTTTCGGCCCTGACAACCATCCTGCTGGACAACCATAATTACATACCTACTACCGATAACCGTCTGCTCCGCCGCATCATCCGCGACTACAAATACCGCAGCCATTCGGCCGAAGCGACCATCAACCGGTGGCCCAGCGTACGGGCTGGAGAAGAAAAATGGATATTCCCTTATCAGGAATATGCCGATGCCATGTTCAACTCCGCTCTGATTTTCGAACTAGCTGTCCTGAAGGACCATGTAGAACCCGTATTACGGAAAGTACCGAACAACAGCCCGGCCTACTCGGAAGCCCACCGGCTGCTCCGGTTCCTGTCTCATTTCGTTCCGGTACAGGACGAGGAACTGCCTCCTACTTCCTTGTTACGTGAATTCTTAGGAGGAAGCAGTTTCGTCTATTAATGAAATAATTTAACGGATAAAACAAAAGGATATATACAAAATAGCTATTTTTGCAACTGATTTTATAGATATACCTATCATTTATGGCACAAAACTCACGTCAGGTACAAACTCAGGCCCAGCAACAGGTCCAGACACTGTCACCGCAACAGATTCTGGTAGTCAAGCTGTTGGAATTACCTACCATCGAACTGGAAGAACGTATCCATGCGGAATTGCTGGACAATCCCGCCCTGGAAGAAGGCAAAGAACCTTCGGATGAACCGGACGTAGATGCCGAAGCGTATAATACCAATGAAGACGGAGAACCGGATACCACCTCTGCCGAAGAACTCTCCCTGGGTGATTACCTCACAGAAGATGATATTCCGGACTATAAGCTGCAGGAGAACAACCGTTCACGCGAAGAGACACCCGAAGAAATCCCGTTTTCGGACAATGTGTCCTTTTATGAAACCTTGAAAGAACAGTTGGACATGCAGGAACTGACCTCCGAAGAGAAACAATTGGGAGAATACCTGATAGGCTCATTGGACGATGACGGGTTGCTCCGCAAAGGCCTCGATGCCATTGCCGACGAACTGGCCATCTATCAAGGAATCTATACCACCCAGGAGCAGCTGGAACACATATTGTCCATCATCCAGGATTTCGACCCGGCAGGTATCGGTGCCCGTAGCCTGCAGGAATGCCTGTTGCTGCAGATTCAACGGAAAGAAGATTCCCCACTCAAACAAATCGAGTACGACATCATCAGCAAATGCTGCGACGAGTTCACGAAAAAGAACAAGGAAAAGATTCTGCAGAAACTGGGAATCACCGAACAGCAATATAACGAAGCGGCTGCCGAACTGACCAAGCTGAACCCGCGGCCCGGAAGTTCGCTCGGAGAAGCCATCGGAAAGAATCTCCAGCATATCACACCCGATTTTCTGGTAGAAACGGAAGACGACGGGACAATCCAGCTCAGCCTCAACAACCGGAATGTCCCCGAACTCCGACTGAGCCGGGAATTTACCGAACTGCTGGACGAGCATACCCGCAACAAAGCCAACCAAAGCAAAGAATCGAAGGATGCCCTGATGTTCCTGAAACAAAAGGTAGATGCGGCACAAGGATTCATCAACGCAGTCAAGCAACGGCAGCAAACCTTGCTCAGCACCATGCAGGCCATCATCGACCTGCAACGTCCTTTCTTTCTGGAAGGCGATGAATCGCTCTTACGCCCCATGATTCTGAAGGATGTAGCCGAACGGGCCAAACTGGATATCTCTACCGTTTCGCGTGTGAGCAACAGCAAGTATGTACAGACCAATTACGGAATCTATTCACTGAAGTTCTTCTTCAGCGACGGTTATACCACCGAGAACGGTGAAGAATTGTCCATCCGCGAAATCAAGCGTATCCTACAGGAATGCATCGACAAGGAGGACAAAGAAAAGCCGTACACCGACGATGAGCTGGCCGACATACTGAAGGCCAAAGGATATCCTATCGCCCGACGTACCGTAGCCAAATACCGCCAACAACTCAACATACCGGTAGCCCGGTTAAGAAGATAATATGACAGGAGATACAAACATTCCGGACCAGCTGACTTTCCACGAACGGAAACAAAGCCTTGAAGACACTCCCAAAGATGCACTCTATCTGGGAGCACAAATCATATCGGCCATATTCACACCGTTCATGGTACCTTTCGTCGCTTTTTTTCTGTTGATGTTCTTCACTTACCTCCGCATCATGCCGCTGGGATATAAGGTAACGGTATTGGCGCTGGTATATTGTTTCACCATCCTGATGCCGATGCTGGGAATCTATCTGTTCCAGAAAATCAACGGCTGGGGAATCCGTGAACTGGGAGAACGTGAAAAACGGTTCATCCCTTACGGACTGACCATTCTGAGCTACATGGCCTGTCTGATTACCATGTACCGTATCCACATGCCCCGCTACCTGGCAGGCATCATCCTGGCAGTACTCATCTGTATGGTCATCTGCACATTCATCAACCTGAAATGGAAAATCAGCACCCACATGGCCAGTAGCGGCCTGATGGTAGGAGGATTGCTGTCCTACAGTTTCATTTTCCAGTTCAACCCTGTGTGGTGGCTCTGCTTTTTCATCCTATTGTCCGGATGCCTGGGCTCGGCCCGCATCATTGTCCGGCAACACACCCTGAATGAAGTATTCGGCGGCTTTTTGGTCGGTTTATTTTGCGGTGTCACCGGAATTTTGTTTATTTGAAGAAGATAACCTTAAAAATAAAAAACATGATGAATTTCCCGACTAACGTAAAGTATACCAGCGAACACGAATGGATTCGGCTGGAAGGTGAAGAAGCTTTTGTAGGTATTACCGATTATGCACAGGAACAGCTGGGCGACATCGTTTTCGTAGATGTCCCTACTGAAGGAGAGACACTTGAAAAAGGCGAGACATTCGGTTCTATCGAAGTGGTAAAAACAGTTTCTGATTTGTTCCTCCCCATCGGTGGCGAAATACTGGAAGTCAATCCGGAACTGGAAGAACATCCGGAACTGGTAAACCAGGACCCGTACGGCAAAGGTTGGATTATCCGTATCAAACCGACAGATACCGCCGAAATGGACGAGCTGATGGATGCCGACGCCTACAGACAGACCATCAACGAATAAAGACCAATTACTAAAAAAGACAAAATACATGAAACCAGTTGTAAGTATCATTATGGGCAGTACTTCCGACCTTCCAGTGATGGAGAAGGCAGCCAAACTGCTCGACGAAATGCAGGTTCCGTTCGAAATGAATGCACTTTCGGCTCACCGTACTCCTGCCGAAGTGGAAAAATTCGCCAAAGAAGCTGCCGGACGTGGAATCAAGGTCATCATTGCGGCAGCCGGTATGGCCGCTGCTCTTCCGGGAGTGATTGCAGCCAATACCACATTGCCGGTCATTGGCGTTCCGGTGAAAGGCTCGGTCTTGGATGGCGTAGACGCTCTGTATTCCATCATCCAGATGCCTCCCGGTATTCCGGTAGCTACCGTAGCCATCAACGGTGCCATGAATGCCGCCATCCTGGCTGTACAGATGTTGGCATTGTCAGACACAGCCTTGGCACAGAAATTCGCTGACTACAAAGAAAGTCTGAAAAACAAGATTGTGAAAGCAAACGAAGAACTGAAAGAAGTCAAATTCGCTTATAAGACAAATTAATGGATTACTTCAATTATTCCCGCCGTCAGGCGAATGAGGTATTTGTAGGCGCCACTCCTATGGGTGGCGCTTATCCTATCCGGATTCAAAGTATGACCAACACGGTGACCATGGACACCGAAGCCTGCATCGAACAGGCCAAACGTATTATTGATGCCGGAGGAGAATACGTACGGCTTACGACCCAAGGGGTACGCGAAGCCGAAAATCTGAAGAACATCAACATCGGACTGCGGTCACAAGGATATCAGACTCCATTGGTAGCCGATGTACACTTCAACCCGAACGTAGCCGATGTAGCCGCCTTGTATGCCGAGAAGGTCCGTATCAATCCGGGGAATTATGTCGATGCCGCCCGTACGTTCAAGAAACTGGAATACACGGACGAAGAGTATGCGCAGGAAATTGAAAAGATTCGGAAACGTTTCATTCCGTTCCTGAATATCTGTAAGGAGAATCATACCGCTATCCGCATCGGTGTAAACCACGGTTCCTTGTCCGACCGCATCATGTCACGTTACGGCGATACTCCGGAAGGCATCGTGGAATCCTGCATGGAATTCCTGCGCATCTGTGTGGCCGAGAACTTCCGGAACGTAGTCATCTCCATCAAAGCTTCCAATACGGTAGTCATGGTTAAGAGTGTTCGCCTGCTGGTAGAACAGATGGATAAGGAAGGCATGAGCTTCCCTCTGCACCTGGGCGTAACAGAAGCCGGCGATGGCGAAGACGGACGTATCAAGTCGGCCTTAGGTATCGGAGCGTTATTGGCCGATGGATTGGGTGATACCATCCGGGTTTCCTTGAGCGAAGCTCCTGAAGCAGAAATCCCGGTTGCCCGCAAACTTGTGGACTATATTGTCCAGCGGGAAAACCATCCGTATATTCCCGGAGCTGAAGCGCCGGAATTCAACTATACCAACCCATCCCGCCGTGTGACACAGGCAGTCGGCAATATCGGAGGCGATAACCTGCCGGTAGTTATCTCAGCCCGTCTGGACGGTAACCTGGAAGTCAGCGAACAGTTCAAGCCCGATTACATCTACTGTGGACAGAAACTTCCGGAAAACCGACGGGAAGATATCGGTTACATCCTCGACGCCAACTGTTGGGACGGTACTCCGGGAACATACCCGGCATTCAACTTCCAGCAGATGATGGAACTACACCTTTGTTCCGCTCCGATGAAATTCCTGTTCATGACTTACATGGGTCTGAACGAGGAAGCACAGGCCTGCCTGAAACTGCATCCGGAAGTGGTGCTCATTGCCCAAAGCAATCACCCGAACCGTCTGGGTGAGTTCAGAGGTATCGCCCATCAGCTGATGACACAAGGTCTCCGGAATCCGCTTGTATTTTTCCAGTTCTATCAGGAAAAACAAGCTGAGGACCTTCAGATTAAATCGGCTGCCGACATGGGAGCCCTGATTTTCGACGGTTTCTGCGACGGTATCCTCTTGTTCAACCACGGTAATGCCATTCCCGAACAGAAAGTTGACGAAACAGCATTCGGTATCCTGCAGGCCGGACGTATCCGTACCTCGAAGACCGAATACATCTCCTGTCCGGGCTGTGGACGTACACTGTACAACCTGGAATCTACCATCGCCCGCATCAAAGCTGCGACTGCTCACCTGAAAGGACTGAAAATCGGTATCATGGGATGTATCGTGAATGGTCCCGGCGAAATGGCTGATGCTGACTACGGTTACGTAGGCGCCGGTCGAAGTAAAATCAGCCTGTACAAGAAAAAGGAATGCATCGAAAAAAACATCCCGGAAGAACAGGCTGTAGAAAAACTGATTGAGCTGATTAAAGCCAACGGTGATTATCACGAACAAGAAGTATAATACTACACCATCCGACAAATAAAGGAGACCCTAAGGGCCTCCTTTATTTATTTTTTATTGTATGTATCTCTCAACGCTTCGTTTCCGACGAAACTGCTGCGGCGGCTACCTCATCGGTAGTCTTTGCCTCAGGAGCAGAAAGAATCTGATGGTAACGAACCGGATCCTTCAGGATTTCGATAGCCTTCTCCAAATCTTCATCCTCTTTCAACCGTTCCATCGCTCTACCCCGCTGATAGAAATAACGGGTTGCGATTTCTTCTGCCAGATACGATTTAATCTGCTTGGAAAAATAATCCAAATCCCTATCCAGGTTATGACTCAACTTCTTTTCCAGAGCCTTGAACTCTTCGGACGCTCCCTCCATATAACCTTCGAATTCGGCAATTTCTTTCAGAGTCTTCAGCATCTTCTCACTCTGACGGTCGTATGTGAAATTCCGCGATTTCACCAGCTTCTTGAAAGCTTCGTAATCGGCGTCCGTAATCTTCAATTCTTCAATAGAGGACAATGTAGGGTGCTCCAGACAGTACTGTGTAGCATAATCAAAAATCAAATCATCGTTCATCAGGTAGAAGACGATATTCGGAATCTTGTCTCCTTTCACTTCAATGTCCGGACGAATGCCTCCGCCATCGCGTACCTCACGTCCCGCTGCCGTATGAAATACGGTAGTCAGGCTGTCCGGGATACGGGCCACTGAGCCGTCAGCATTTTTCTTGGCATAATCGATAGCCTGAATACATCGTCCACTCGGGATGTAATATTTCGAAGTAGTGACTTTCAACGTCGCGTTATAAGGCAACGGACGGATGGTCTGTACCAACCCTTTTCCGAAGGTGCGCGAACCGATGATGACTGCCCTGTCCAAGTCCTGCAAGGAACCGCTGACAATCTCTGAAGCCGAGGCCGAAGAGCCGTTTACCAGTACGACCAACGGAATCCGTTCGTCCAACGGTTCGTTCTGTGTCTTATAGGAGTTTTGGGCTTGTTTCAATTTACCTTTGGTTACCAGAATCTCCTGATTCTTCGGAACAAAATAGTTTACGATATCAATGGCTTCGGTCAACGAACCACCTCCGTTATCCCGTAAATCCACAATCAGCGATTTAGCCCCCTGCTGTTTCAGGCTGATAAGCGCTTTCTTGAAATCTTTGGCACAATTCTCCGTAAAACCGGTCAATGTAAGATAACCGATACTGTCACGTACCATACCGAAATAAGGAATCGGATTCGTACGGATGCTCTTACGGGTCACCTTAAACTCCATAACCGTACTGTCATTCTTCAGCGGACGGAGTACCTTCAACACAAACGAAGTTCCCGGTTCCCCACGCAAGGCTTCACTTACTTTCGAAGAAAAATCCTGAGGTTTCATATCACCGCGTACCATCTCCTTCCCTCCTACAGACAGAATGATGTCGCCGGCCTTTACACCGGCTTCGGCTGCCGGCATCCCTTCAGTCGGTTCAATAATGGCTATACGGTCCTTTGCCTCGTAATAACGGATAGCCGCACCGATACCTCCATATTTACCCGTCGTCATTTCCTTCAGAGTGCTTTCTTCCTCCTCCGGGTAATACTCCGTATACGGATCGGTAGACGACAGCATACCGTCTACACTCGACTGAATCACCTTTTCTACATCGAGGGAATCTACATAAAACATATCCAATTCCTTGAAAATAGAATTTAATAAATCCAGGTTCTTGGATATCTGGAAATTACGGTCATCGTCCGTGAAACTGGACAATCCCAGCCCCATCAACAGGACGAATGTCCCCACCAATGATTTCTTTACATTCATATACGTTCTCGTCTTTCTGTTTCCTTTTATATTATGAAGTTACAAAGAAACATATTATTCCGGTTATGCATGCAGAATTGCGTCAATATTTAACTTAATTTCGTCCCACCTTTGAGGAGAAAGTGTTGTTCCAACCACCTGAATGACATGACCGGCCAAAATTGAACTGATTTGAGCACACTTTTCCAATGAATAGCCGCACATCAGTCCATACATGAATCCGGCAGCATAATAGTCGCCGGCACCGGTTGTATCTACTACTTTCTTGACTGCCAACGGTTCTACCTGAATGCGTTCAGTACCTTTCTTTATAAGCGACCCTTTCTTACCGGTTTTAACTACTGCAATGCTGCATTTCGAAGCTATCTCATCCAAAGCCTCATGTGTTTCCTTTCCGGTATAGGCAAAAGCTTCGCTTTCGTTAGCAAAAACGATATCCACGTAACGGGTTATTAACAGGTCAAAGAAATCGCGTTCTGCTTCTACGATATTGTAGCTGGCCATATCCAGACAAATCTGTAACCCCATTTCCTTGGCCAACTGCATAGCTCGTATCACCAGTTCATGGTCCTGCAACAAATAACCCTCTATATACAAATACGTATATCCTTTGAAATGCTCCCGGCTCAAGTCTGTCGATTTCAAGGTTCCGGATGCTCCCAGGTATGTAGCAAAAGTTCTCTCGCCATCGGGAGAAATCAGAATTGAAGAAAAACCGGACGGTAAATCAGAAGTCAGCAGATGCGTGTCTACTCCGTTCTTCTGTAATGCCTGCTGATAAAAAGTACCGGTTTCATCCTTCCCGATTTTCCCTAAATATCCCACCTCTCCACCAAGGTTAGCCAACGCACAAGCTGTATTGGCCGCCGAACCTCCAGCTGAACGGTGCTTCTGCATCAAAGCAAATCTCTCACGGACAGTTTCCAGCTTTTCATCATCTATCAACTGCATGCTTCCCTTCGGGAATTCCAGTTCATCCAATAGCACATCATCATCCATCAGGGCCAAAATATCCGTCAATGCATTGCCCATTCCAATTATTTTATCCATTCTATCACATTTTTTTTGCAAAGATATTGCATATTTCAAAATATCCTACTACCTTTGCATCGCAATTGAGAAAAAACCTTCTTCAGTAGCTCAGTCGGTTAGAGCATCTGACTGTTAATCAGAGGGTCGTTGGTTCAAGTCCAACCTGAAGAGCTAAAAGCTCAATTGCGATATTCTTCAGTAGCTCAGTCGGTTAGAGCATCTGACTGTTAATCAGAGGGTCGTTGGTTCAAGTCCAACCTGAAGAGCATCTTTAAAAACATATTCTTATCATTCTTCAGTAGCTCAGTCGGTTAGAGCATCTGACTGTTAATCAGAGGGTCGTTGGTTCAAGTCCAACCTGAAGAGCAGGAAAGTTCGTTGGAAAACGAACTTTTTTTGTATCTGTTCCTTTATAAGGAAGATAATACCCAAATACTTCTTCGTCCACCGCCTATGAAATACGGAGTTTCCAGAAAAACATTATTGATTACCGCCGGAATCGTATGGCTGATTGCCGGAGCGAACATCTTACGTATCGGGATTACCTGCTGGGTAAATTATAAAGCCTATTGGTTGTTCAAGGTCTGCGAGGCCAGCCTCATCTTTCTTTTGTTTTTCGGATTCATCTTTCACAGACTCTACCGGAAACATACCGGCCGGATTTCTCAAAAAGAGGACAAGAACTGTCCGTTTGCCTTTTTTGACACTAAAGGATGGATTATCATGGCATTCATGATAACCTTTGGAGTATCTGCACGCCGGTTCCAGCTTCTGCCGGAATCCTTCATCGCGGTTTTTTACACCGGACTTTCCCTTGCCCTGATGGGTACAGGAATCCGTTTTCTGATCTATTGGTGGAAGAGCCGGAAACTCTTATAGATTTTCCGGAGCAGTCAATAACAAGGTACGCTTTTCCGCAATAGACTGCTTGGAATATAGAGTGATGGAAGTCCATAGCATCAAATCCTCCAATCCTACCGGATACGCCTCCCCTCCCGAACGGTCGAGCGCCACCCGCTGGAGCATGACGTAATCCATGCCTTGGTGATGGGCATCCCAACGCAACGCCTCTTCGCCCCAGCGCTTCCAACAGGGATCTTCATATTCGGATATATAAATTTCATCATCTTCCCATTGCTCATACGGAGAATGCCCTTCGATGTAAATACGCCGATGTTCTCCCTGCCAGATTCCCTTGGTTCCTTGAAGTTCGAAATCCAGACTTCGCGGACGAGGCAATGTCGTATCATGAGTCAAGGTTATCAGAATTCCTTTCCGGGTTTTCATCTGAGTAATAACAATATCCCCCATAGTCACATCGTATGTTCCTTCTCCTCCCCGTTGCCGGACAAAGGCATTCAGTCCACAGGCCCGTGACGCAAAAGCAGTCAGTCCAACTACCGGGTCTGTTCGCGGAATACCGGCTGCCAGACAAAGCGGTGCCAGCCCATGCGTAGGATATAAGTCAGCATTTTCTGTCAGATAGAACCGACTACGCCAGATGCCTTCCGGCTTGGCAGGATTACCGATACCTCCCGAAGCATCTACCAGCATATCGCGCAAATCGTGCCTGTAACCGCCACGCATGGCAACCAGCTCCCCCAACACACCGGCACGGACCAGGCGGACCATTGCCATGTTCTCACGCAAGAAAAGCGTATTCTCCAACGGATAAACAGACAAATTACGTTTCCGGGATTCTTCCAGCAACGGACAATATTCATCTTGAACCAAACCACCACGGATCTCCAACGCAATGTGACACCCCTGCCGCAACGCATACAGTCCCTGCTCCACATGAAAACGCCACGGTGAAGCAATAAAGACCAGTTCCGGCCGGCATTCATCAATCATCCGCCGATAGTCAGAAGCGCCCTGTGCGTACAACGGACACGGCAATTCCTCCGGTGCGGCCGGTTCAGGATCTGCCACAGCCAGAATTTCATATACAGGAATGGCCTGTAACAACCGGAGCAGATACTTACCCCGGTATCCGGCTCCTATCACGACAGTTCTGATACGCTGTTCCATAGAAACAATTATGCTGATTCGGTTACAAAGCTATAAAAAAGAATGTAGTTTCTACGCATGACGCGGACGAATCTTACGTACAAACGACGACAGCGTGCGCCGGATAGTTCCTGTCAGAATAATCATGGAAACAGCAATCAGAATCAATACAATACCTACTCCTTCCTGAGCGGTAAACCGTTCGCCGAACACAAAGGCACCGATACATACGGCCGTTACCGGTTCCATAGCCCCCAGAATGGAAGTCAATGTGCCTCCGATATGCCGTACAGCCAACAACAGAGTAATGTTCGAAATGACAGTAGGCAATACAGCCAGCAATATGAGGTTTCCCCACGCCCAAGTATCAGGAACGGGTTGCAAACCTCCTCCTATCCATAGTTTACCGCCAAACATCAACGTGGTGAAGATAAATACATAGAAAGCCAGCTTACGACTGTCCATCCCTTTCAGACGAGACTTGTTCACCACCACAATGTAACTGGCATATCCAATGGCCGACAATAGTACAATACCGACTCCCAATACATCCAGTGTCAAGTCAGATCCTTCCATCGACAATCGGCTTACTCCGCAGACAGCCAATGCAATAGCCAACCAGGTCACCCAAGAAGCCTTTTCCCGGAACAAGGCCAACATCAGCAGCGTGACAAAAACCGGATAAGTAAAATGAATGGTAGTAGCAACTCCGGCTCCCATGAAATCATACCCCCAAAACAGGAACATGGCAGAAGCCGTATAAAAGAAAGCCAGCAGAATAAACAGAGGAACATCCTTCCACGACACCCGGAATGACTCTTTCTTGACCACCATCATGATTCCCAATGCAACGGTAGCCAACACAAACCGATAGAACAGAATAGAGTCAAACTTCATCCCCTGCTGCATCAGCGGCAGGGTAAACAACGGAATCAAGCCGAACGTAACGGACGTGATGATTCCATAAAAGAAACCTTTCAGACGATTCATAGCACTTATCTTGTTTTCATTACAATATCGGTCCTTGCATAACTCAGCCGACCATACCCGATTGGGCGCTGCAAAGGTATGAAATTCGATGTAAAATACAGTAACATCCGGTTTCGGGAACACATAAATACATATTCTGAACAACTTAAAAACAAATCATACCCCTTAAAACCATCCAGAATCTGTACATTTACTGACACGAAAGGAAGTGTATCATCGCCTTCCATTCCATACGGACCGATTAGTTATCACTTAAATATAAATATATGAGACCAAAATCTTCTACATTCTTCAAACAATGGGCCGGACTATTCTTGTTGGCAGTTCCCCTTGCTGCCACGGCCGCCAATGATACCATCCGCGTCAATCAACTGGGATATTACCCGCACCAGGAAAAGATAGCAGTGACAGACTGTAGAGACATAAAAACATTTACAGTCACCAATACCTCCACCGGACAAACCGTATTTTCCGGAAAGCCTTTGTACTCAGCATCTTCCGAATGGTCGGACAAGGTACGTACCATCCTCGATTTCAGTCCGTTGAAAGTCCCCGGAAACTACCAGCTTACTATCGACGGGAAATATACCGTTCCGTTCAGCATCAGCAATCAAGCATTGCTTCCACTCAGCCGGGCAGCCCTGAAAGCCTTCTATTATCAGCGCTGCAGCCTGCCTATAGAAGAAACCTATGCCGGGAAATGGACCAGACCTGCCGGACATCCGGACACCCAGGTCATCATCCATGCCAGTGCTGCCTCTTCCGAACGTCCTGCAGGCACCGTTATATCCTCTCCCAAAGGATGGTATGATGCCGGCGACTATAACAAATACATTGTCAATTCCGCCTTTACCATCGGACTGATGCTTTCTGCCTATCAAGCATTCCCTGAATACTTTACGAAGCTGGAGACCAACATTCCTGAAAGCGGAAACGGCATTCCCGATTTATTGGACGAAACCTATTACAACCTGGTCTGGATGCTCAGCATGCAAGACCCGGCAGACGGTGGTGTATACCATAAACTGACAACTCCCTCTTTCGAAGGATTCATCCGTCCGGAAGACTGTAAACAGCCACGCTATGTTGTCCAGAAATCAGTCACAGCCACTCTCGACTTTGCAGCTGTCATGGCACAGGCCTCCCGACTGTTCACTCCTTACGACAGTCATTTCAAAGGTTTCAGCGAAAAAGCCATTCAGGCAGCGGAAAAAGCTTACGCTTGGGCAGCAGAACATCCGGAAAGCTATTATGACCAACGACGGCTGAACAGCCAGTTCCAACCGGCCATCTCGACCGGCGAATACGGAGACCGGAATGCTCAGGATGAGTTTTTCTGGGCTGCCACCGAACTATATCTGAGTACCGGAAAATCGATGTACCTACAGGATGCAGCCAAATATGCCCCGCATCAATATACGCTGCCCGTCTGGGGAAATCTATCTGCGCTTGGAGTATTTTCCTGGATGCAGGCATCTGCCCAAAAGCAGGAAGCCGGACAGAAATTCTTACCCAGACTGAAACAGAGTCTGATTCATCTGGCAGATTCCCTCATCCAAGGAGCGGACGTTACTCCCTTCCATGCACCTTATGGTCACCATACCCAAGATTTCTTCTGGGGCTCCCTCTCCGACCAATGTGCCAGCCAAGGCATTTCTTTGATTCATGCTTATCTGCTGAGCAAAAAAGAAACCTACCTGAACAATGCTTACCGGAACATGGACTACCTGCTAGGTCGGAATGCTACGGGTTACTGTTACGTGACAGGAATCGGTTTCAAGAGTCCGAAACACCCACATCACCGACTGTCGGTTTCCGACGGAATCAATGAGCCTATTCCCGGTTTTCTGGTGGGAGGCCCCAATCCACAACCACAGATGGGACTTCCGGCTTTCACCTGTGCAACCGACGAAGCCTACCTGGACCAGGAACTGTCTTATACGACCAACGAAATCGCAATCAACTGGAATGCTTCGCTTCTGACTTTTTCTGCAATGCTGGACACATTGGCTTCTTCGGAAAACGGCCAGTAAAAAGAAACATTCGGCCCAATCAGCGAAAAAACACTTTCCCGTCTCATTTGAATTCACTATTTTTGTTTAACCGGCAAATGATTTCATGAATCACCCGATTTTAATTCACCTAACAACATCACAGCATGATAGAAAATGAACGAGACAGCCGCCATGAACACGTTATCAATATAGCCAGACAAATGATGACCGCGGCACGTACTGCCCCGAAAGGCAAAGGAGTAGACATTATCGAAGTAGCCTTGGTTACGGGCGACGAACTGCAGCAACTCTCGAAAACAATGGTGCAGATAGCCGAAGAAACCGGTATGAAATTCTTCCTGCGGGATGCAAACAATATTCTACAGGCCGAATGTGTAGTCATCATCGGTACCCACGAACATGCACAAGGGCTGAACTGCGGCCATTGCGGATTCCCTACCTGTGCAGGCAGACCTGAAGGTGTTCCCTGTGCCATCAATTCGGTCGATATAGGCATCGCTATCGGTTCGGCGTGCGCCACAGCCGCCGACATGCGGGTAGATACCCGCGTCATGTTCTCCGCCGGACTGGCAGCCCAACGCCTGAATTACCTGGAAGGGTGCAGAAGCGTCTATGCCATACCGGTAAGCGCCTCTTCCAAGAACCCATTCTTCGACCGCAAATCCAACCAGCCCGAGAAATAACAGAAACGAAGGCCTGTCGGCAAACCTTAACTACACACGTGCCAACAGGCCTTCACTTTTGCATGAGGCCGGATTTTCAATTTTTTTCAACTTTCCATGGAGGCAATCTTGCCCGAAATTTTCCCTCTATCGCCATACATACCCAATTCTTCCGGATGATTTTCCACCCACCGGATAACGCCATCCTATCCCTCATCAAGGAAAGAAAGTTCCCGTAAAAGCCACAGTTCAGGAAATGCCCGGCTGTTCCTCACAGACAGCGGCCATCACACCGCTTTGTTGACCTTTTCCATCCACGACTTGTCATAATTTTGTAATGTCAGAATAGCAAAATAGAATATATTCGTGTTAAAAAAACGGATAAAAGGCTATTTTTCATGTTTTAGAACATATTTTTCGTAAACAATTCGTATCTTTGCAGTGTTAATAATACAGATATAAGAATATAGATGTAAAACTTGCTTTCCGAAACGCGGAAAGCACAAAAGCAAATGAGTATGAAAGAGAATGTAAATGAAATCGTGATGTTGCAGTACCGTATCAAACGCTATCAGGCAATGGGCAACGGTGCTATGTGTCAGGCATTGAACAGCAAACTCCAGAAACTGCTTGCTCGTCAAGCTTGATTAAGTAAATAATTTTTAAATGATATGCAAAGAGGCAGGAACCGAAATGGTTTGCTGCCTCTTTTCTTTTTAGAAGATATCCATAGCGAATGGATAAAAAAAAGCTGTCCGATTGCTAATCAGACAGCTTTTATACATTATTATTCCATGTGAGAACTGCTACTTAGCAGTTAACGACACGTTCCAACCATTTCACCATGCCCAGCATGACTCCCATCGAGATAAGACATACGACAAAGAATACTGTCCAACATTCCCAGATAGGAAGCTTGTTATACATCAACGGACCTACCCACAAGAAAATGTTACCTACGGCAGTAGCCCCCAGCCACAAGCCCTGGCACAAACCCTGTACGTTCTTGGGAGCCACCTTCGAAACGAATGAAAGGCCCAACGGAGAAATGAACAGTTCGGCAACGGTCAGGAAGAAATAAACTACAATCAATACCCACGGACCGGCTTTCATACCAGCCTTGGCAGAGTCGGCCATTGCCTTGAACTCTGTACCCGAAGGATAATCCATAACTACAGAATAGATGGTCAGGAACAGGTAAGCCAGACCGGCAACAGCCATACCGATAGCAATCTTTCTAGGCGTAGAGATTTCCTTGCCACGACGGGTAAACAGTCCGAAGAACCACATGATTATCGGAGTCAGTACAATTACAAAGAACGGATTGACAGCCTGCCAGATTTCAGGAGCGATACTTTCTGTTACCACAAAGTCACGGGCGAACAACGAAAGTGACTGACCGTTCTGGTGGAACGAGAACCAGAAGAAGATAACGATTGCCAACACTGCAAACAAAGCATACATACGCTGCTTGATTTCCTTAGCCATCGCAGCTTTTTCTTCCGGCGTATAATCGACTACTTCTTTTGCAGTCTTCTTACCCGGAGTAGGGAAAATATTACGGTTGATGATGAAGATAAACAACGAAATCAACATCGCCAGTACAGAAGCGATGAAAGAATAGTGGATACCTGTATTGAATACATCCAGATACTGTGTACAGAACGGAGCCATATCGGCCGACATCGTACCACCTACCTTGATGACCAGTTCAGACATGTTGTTGAAGCTGTCGGCAGCCATACCCGCACCTTCCTGAAGATACTGATGGCACAGCGCCGGAAGGTCAGCATTATAAGCCAGGTTATGAACCTTCAGCCACCATTCCCGCAGCAACGGAGCGATGAACGGCGCAATCAGACCACCGACATTGATGAATACATAAAATATCTGGAAACCGGAGTCACGACGGCTTCTGGCAATCTTCAAAGCTTCAGGGCCCTTTTCTGCGGCTTCTTTCTCGAAATTGTCGTACATCTGACCGACAATCGCCTGCAGATTACCTTTGAACAGACCGTTACCGAAAGCAATCAGGAACAAGGCAAGACATGTCAACGGAAGCAGCCAACCGATGTTGGATTCTGTCGACAATACCGGAACAGAAAGGATAACGTATCCCAAAGACATCACTATCAGTCCGGACATGATAGTAGCCTTATAGTTTTGTGTTTTGTCGGCGATGATACCCCCAACCAGGCTCAATACATAGATACCGCAATAAAATACCGAATAGATAATGGAGCTGGTTTCATCGCTCAGACCGAATTTGGAGCAGAGGAACAGTACCAGCACGGCATTCATGATGTAATAGCCAAAACGTTCGCCCATGTTAGATATTGCTGCAGCCAGCAAACCTTTTGGATGATTTTTAAACATAAGTAAATGAAGATTTAATGATTAATAATTTTTATATTTATCTGCAAATATAAGACAAAGCGTTGAAATTTCCATAAGGATGGATGAAATTAAGTCCGAAATATCAAGGAGTTCTGATAAAAAGAATCAAGGCAGAACCGCTGACCAATACTCTACCGCCGACACATATATAAACAAGTCAACCGGAATGTTTCTTCCTATATCAACCTCCACCCGACAATCAGAAGTACAAACCGACACTAACTTTTCAAATGGTTAATCCATTAAACGACTTTGCCTATACTTATATTTACGAAAACAATAAAAAACTCCTTGTAAGTATTTAACCTACAAGGAGTTATATATCTACTATCGTACTCGAAGCGGGACTTGAACCCGCACAGCCATTACTGGCCAAGGGATTTTAAGTCCCTCGTGTCTACCGATTCCACCATTCGAGCAGCCTTTCAAAGAAGAGCGGAAAACGAGACTCGAACTCGCGACCCTAACCTTGGCAAGGTTATGCTCTACCAACTGAGCTATTTCCGCGTTTACGGGTGCAAATGTAGGGAGTTTTAGCATAGCTTCCAAACATTTCACCCGTTTTCTTTCCAAAAATTAACGTCAGCGTCCCAAGAGTGCGCGTTCTGCAGCTTCCACCTTATCGAAGTGGAAACCGGAAACCACCTCCTGCATCAGCGCTTCGATGCGGTCGTTACACAAGTTACCGATACTACCCTCGTGGGTATGATGAACTTCCTTGTTGTGAGTGAAATTACCGGCTTCGATGTCCAGACCAACCTTTTTATAGGCATCGCGGAAAGGCATACCTTCCGAAGCCAGACGGTTCACTTCTTCCACACTGAACATATACAGATACCTGTCATCGTCCAGGATATGTTCGTTAATCTTGATTTTGTTCATGATGTACGAGGCCATCTTCAGACAGTCCTTCAACTCGTCGAAGGCCGGCAGGAACACTTCTTTGATAATCTGCAAGTCGCGGAAATAACCGCTCGGCAGGTTGTTCATAATCATCATAATCTGCTGAGGAAGCGCCTGAATCTTGTTGCATTTGGCACGAGTCAGCTCGAACACGTCCGGATTCTTCTTATGCGGCATGATGCTGGAACCGGTAGTACATTCGTCCGGAAGCTTCACGAAACCGAAGTTCTGGCAACTGAACATACAGGCATCGAAAGCCATCTTCGACAATGTACCTGCTATAGAAGCCAAGGCAAAAGCTACGTTACGTTCCATCTTGCCACGTCCCATCTGGGCATACACCACGTTATAGTTCATGGAATCAAAACCCAACAGGCGAGTAGTCATTTCACGGTTCAACGGGAATGAAGAACCGTAACCGGCAGCCGATCCCAACGGATTGCGGTTGCACATCTTATAAGCTGCCTGCAGGAACATCATATCGTCCACCAGGCTTTCGGCATACGCACCAAACCAAAGGCCGAAGGACGAAGGCATGGCAATCTGCAGATGGGTATATCCCGGCATCAGCACATCCTTATACCGGTTGCTCTGTGCTATCAGGATATGGAACAGATCGGTCACCGCCTCGGCCACTTCCTGCAGCTGCGTACGGGTAAACAGCTTCAAATCGACCAGTACCTGGTCGTTACGCGAACGGCCGCTATGAATTTTCTTGCCGACATCGCCCAGTTTACGGGTCAACATCAGTTCCACCTGCGAGTGTACATCCTCGATACCGTCCTCGATGACAAACGTACCGGCCTCGGCCGACGCATAGATTTGTTTCAGTTCCTCCAGCAGGATTTTCAGTTCGTCGGCGGTCAACAGGCCGATACTTTCCAGCATGGTAATATGTGCCATGGAACCCAGCACATCGTGTTTTGCCAGATACAAGTCCATCTCGCGGTCACGTCCCACCGTGAAACGGTCGATTTCCTCGTTCACCTGGACATTCTTCTCCCAAAGTTTCTGAGCCATTTTCTTACTGTTTAAATTAATATGGTATCATGGCCAGCATATCGGCCAGTTTCTCTACTCCTTCCTGCAGCGGTTTGGAAACCATTGCCTTCATGAACATGTTCACTTCGGCACGGATGGTCACCCGCATCTTCGCCTGCTCTTCGCCCACCGGAAGAATCTGAATCCACAGATTCATGGGAACCGGCGACTTGTCGCCTTCAAACTTGATACACTTCGGTTCTTCCCGTTCGATGATACGCAAAGTCAGGCTGATACCCTGAACCTTGATGGTCAATGAATCCTGGTCGAAGGTCATGTCCTCCAACTTCCCTTCGAACTTATCCTTGAACTGTTCCAGACGTTCACGGACAGATGCCAGATTATTCAAATCGGACAATTTATGATAGACACGTTCCTGACTGTATGGAACCTGCTTCACACTGCTTTCAAACTGTACTGCCATAACAAAATAAAAAATAGACACGGACTACACCGAGCCACGTCTCCCGAAAGAAACCGTGAATCTGTGCGATCCGTGTCCGGCTAATTATAGATTCAAAAAATTATCATTTCCCTGTCCAGTGAGCCGGGTCTTGTCTCCAAGCCTGCAGCACCGGAATATCTTCTTCCTTGATATAGTCTGTCTTCAAGGCAGTTTCCAGAACGGCATTGTAGTTGGTCAGTGTCACCAGTTCTACCTTTGCGCTCTTGAAGGCTTCTACAGAAACATCGAAACCGTATGTGAAAGAAGCAACCATACCGATAACTTCACAACCGTCGCGACGGATAGCCTCAACAGCCTTCAAGCTACTGCCACCGGTAGAAATAAGGTCTTCTACTACGACAACCTTCATTCCCGGACGAAGTTCACCTTCAATCAGATTTTCCAATCCGTGGTCCTTCGGACTTGAGCGGACATATACGAACGGCAGATTCAGTTCTTCGGCCACCAGAGCACCTTGAGCGATAGCTCCTGTAGCAACACCTGCAACAGCATCGGCATCGCTGAACCTCTCAAGGATAGTACGACAGATTTCCAACTTCACGAAATTGCGGAGTGCTGGATAAGACAGTGTCTTGCGGTTATCGCAATAAATCGGCGATTTCCAACCTGAAGCCCATGTAAACGGGTTAGCCGGTTGAATCTTAACAGCTTTCACTTTCAGCAATTTTTCTGCAAATAATCTTTCCAAAGCTTTCATAACTTAACTAATATCTGATAAACGTTTTTGCAAAATTATGGAAATACATCAAGATTAGAAAATTTACGTGTATTATTTTTTAAAAAACTCGCCAGAATGTATCATTTGGCCCACGCCAATGTAACGACACTGATACGTATACCGGGTATGGAAGACAAGGCATCGGCACAGGCAGTCAGCGTAGCCCCCGTGGTAAGCACATCGTCCACCAGCAGGATATGCCTGTCTGCCAGCGAAGCAGCCTGTACGGTAGCGGCAAAAAGTCCGTCGGTGTTCTGCCAGCGTTCATAGCCCGACTTATGGGTCTGGGTCCGGTTGTTGTGGGTACGGACCAGAGCATCCGTACAGAGCGGGATGCCCGTCTGCTCCGAGATACCCTCCGCCAACAGTCCGCTTTGGTTATACCCCCGCTGACGCAACCGGCAAGGATGCAGAGGGACCGGAATCAAACAGTCGATACCATCGAAGAAACCGGTTGCCGACAATTCTGCCGCCAGCCAGTTCCCCATCTGCCGGCATACTTTCCGCCTGCCGTAATATTTCATGCCATGCAGCATGGAAGCCACTTCTCCCCCTTTGGCATAATAGAAGAGCGACGAAGCGCGCTCAATCGGGAACCGCCCCCAGAACTGACGTTCCATACCGTTGCCGGGCGTGTTTCCCAACCCCGTAAAAGGCAGGCCGGACAAACAGGACAGACAAACGACTGATTCATGGACCAACAGTTTCTTTCCACATCCCATGCAGGTACGCGGGAAAAAGAAGTCCTTAAAATCCTTCCACAGGCTCATCGGCATCCACCTGTTTCACGACCTTCATGATTTCATCCATGGTAAATCCGCGCCCGGCAGCGAAACGTATCAGTTTGGCATTCCGCTCATATCCGGAAGCAGCCTTGACGCTACGGGCCTTCTGCTTCAGCAGGCGGTCCAGCATCCGAAGATATTCCCCTTCATCGATTTCTTCCAGCCCCTCCTGAATCTGAGCAGCATCCAACTGCTTCATCCGAAGCGCCTGGACAATCTTCATCCGGCCCCACTGGTTGAACCGGTACTTATCCCTCACAAAGAAGCGGCAGAACCGGACCGCATCCAGGTAGCGTTCCTTCTCCAGGTGAGCGATAATCGCGGGTATCTGCTCCTCGTCCGCCCCCCATCTGCGCAATTTCTCCATTACTTCCGACGGGCATCGTTCGGCTGCCGAACAATAGACTTCCGCCTTGTTTATCCATTTCTTTATCGAATCCTCATTCATGGTCGTACAGCTTTTATCATCCGGTCATTCCCCGACAGGTCCTTCCGGAGTTCTACATCTACATATCCTATAGAACGCAGCAACGCTACCGTTTCGCCTCCATAAGCCTGATTGATTTCATAATAAAGGGTACCGGAAGGAACCAGCCGCTGCCAGCCGATTTCCGCAATCCGCCGGTAAAACACCAGCGGGTCATCATCGGGGACGAACAAGGCCAGCCCCGGCTCCCAGTCCAACACATTCCGTTCCATGGAACTTCTTTCCTTTTCGGCGATGTAAGGAGGGTTACTGACCAGAATATCCACCGGAAATGCCGGGCAATCTGCCTGAAGCACATCCACCTGCTGCAAAGTTACTTCCACACCGTTGCGGACCACATTCTCTGCCGCCACCTGCAGGGCTGCTTCAGAAACATCCCAGGAAAACACACGGGGATTTTCCAGCCTGCGGGCCAAGGCAATAGGAATACAGCCACTCCCCGTACCTACATCGAGTACCGTCTTTCCGGCTACCCCCCGGTAATCGGCTACAATCCAGTCTATCAGTTCCTCCGTTTCAGGACGCGGTATCAGCACTGCCGGAGTCACCTTCAACGACAAGCCACAGAAAGAAGCCTCTCCTATTATATATTGAAGAGGCTCATAGCGTTTCAGCCGCGACAGAATATCCTCCAGCCTCGTCCGGCTATCTATGGAAAAATTCGTATCTTTGCCTGCATACAAATCGACAGCAGACAGATGGAAACAATCGGTCAGAATCCATTTGCCTAATGCAGCAGCCTCACCGGCGGGATAATACCCCGCCAAGGCCTGTTTGATATAATCATATATAGGATGCATAATTACGCAAAAGTACGAAAAAACCATCAAGATATGACAACAGATGAGAAATATATCCGCCGCTGCATCCAGTTGGCACGCAACGGCCTCTGCAACGCCGCTCCCAATCCCATGGTCGGTGCAGTCATCGTATACCAGGGACGCATCATCGGCGAAGGTTATCACGCCCGTTGCGGCGAAGGACATGCCGAAGTGAATGCCATCCGCTCGGTAAAGGATGAAAGCCTGCTGAAGGACTCGACCATCTATGTAAGCCTGGAGCCCTGCTCCCATTACGGGAAGACTCCTCCCTGTGCCGACCTGATTATCCGGAAAGGAATCCCCCGGGTAGTGGTAGGATGTACGGACCCTTTCCCGCTGGTAGCCGGCCGGGGCATCCGGAAACTGAAAGAAGCAGGCGTTGACGTCAAAGTAGGCGTACTGGAGGAAGAATGCAAGGCGCTGATTAAACGGTTTGTCACCCAGAACATCAGCAAACGGCCGTACATCACCTTGAAATGGGCCCAATCGGCCGACGGCTTTATCGATGTGGAACGTACTTCCGGTCAGCCGGTAGTGCTTTCCACCCCTATCACCTCCATGTACGTACACAAGCAGCGTGCCGAGCACCAGGCCATTCTGGTGGGCAGACGGACCGCTCTGCTGGACAATCCGTCACTGACCGTACGGAACTGGTACGGAAAGAATCCGTTACGGCTGGTCATCGACAAAGACTTGTCTCTGCCTGCCGGTTTGAAATTGTTCGACAGAAGTGTACCTACCGTCGTATTTACCGCCCGGGAAGCCGCTTCGGAGCCCAACCTGACTTATGTGCAACTGGATTTCTCACAAGATATCCTTCCACAGATCATGAACGAGCTGATAGAGCGGAAAATACAGACTTTGCTGGTCGAAGGAGGAAGCTGTCTGCTCCAGTCCTTCCTGGACGAAGAACTCTGGGACGATATCTTCATCGAGCATTCCGCCCAGATTCTCCGGCAAGGAGTCGCCGCTCCGGCAGTAAAGAAGGGTTACCCCTGCGACTATGAGCTGCGGGACAGTATCTGTGTGAGTCATTATTACAGATGATGTTCCATTCATTCAGACAAACCCCTCCGATATTCGGACTCCAATGGGAAAACATACATTTCCCGCATGCAGGATGTATATGCTGCATGCGGGGAATATACGTTCCGGGTACAGAGAATAAAGAATTAATACGGATACACGCATCATTTCCTCCCCGACAAAACATAAAATGCGTGATTTGGTGGACAAAAAAGGGGCGTTTATCCATAATTTTATATAAAACTTGGTATAAAAGTGGAGATTCGACAAAAAACTTTCTACTTTTGCAACTTGTAACAAAAGAACTCATTTACAAATGAAAATAAAGTTTTTGCCACTGATCGTTGGTTTATGCAGTACCGTATGGATGTTGACTTCATGTCTCAATGACGACGTTGAGGAAATTACATACAGTTCAAACACCAGTATTACAGGCTTTTCTATAGGAACATTGCACATCGAGAAGACAGGAATCGCCAAAGATGGCAGTGATAGTATCTTTACGGATACCATCGACTGCAGCAAATATCCTTTTACCATCGACCAGCTGAACCGGACCATCGAGAATAAAGACTCTTTACCGGTGGGTACGGATGTTACGAAAGTTCTGACAAACATTACAGCCGACACTTATTATATCTATTACGAGAAACCGGACGGTTCGAATGTAAAAGACACCTTGTGGACCAACACGGACTCTATTGACTTTACCAGACCTGTTATCTTCAAGGTATTGGCTTACAGCGGCGTAGTAGGCAAATCATACCAGGTAAAAGTGAATGTTCACAAGCAGGTTCCAGATTCTTTGCAATGGAATTTCGTAACCAACAAGTTTGACCAGGGCATAAAACTACAACGTCAGAAAGCAGTCTATGCCGCCAATCATATCTATGTATTCGGTCAGAACACAGCCGGAGAAACCGTCATCCAGTGGTCTTCTGTAAGCAATGGAAGTTCAAGTGCCTGGCAGACCCTTCCGGTTGAAGTTTCCGGAATTGACAGCTATTCAGCTACAAGCTGGCAGGGAGCTGTCTACTTTGTAGCCGGCAAACAGCTCTACCGCATTGACCCGTCTACAAACAACTGTACTCCGGTCACTACAGATGCGGCAATCAGCCAACTGATTGTAGGCGGAGATGTACTTTATGCCTTCAATGACCAGCAGCAAAGCGGTTATCTGTCCGACACCTATCAATGGACAACAGACACCGAAGCCGAGACATTGAAGCCTTTGGCAGGAAACCGCATTTCTGCAACGGCATTCCCGGTTGAGTACAACACAAGTATCAAACGGGTGGTAGCACTCAGCCACAACAACGGGACAGCAGAAGCCGATACGACAGCCATAGTAGCCAACCGGCTTTCTATCGAGAATACATGGAACATCTATACACCGAACACTCCGGTCGTTTGTCCGAATCTGAAGAACATCTCCATGATTTATTACGACAAGAAGCTCTATGCATTCGGTGGAGGCAATGCCAATGGCACCATCAAGCCGTTCGAAGCTTTGTACTGTTCCATCGACAACGGACTTTCATGGAGAAAAGAAACAAGGAATATCATCTTCCCCCAAAAGGTATCTGATAGCAACCCGAACCTGAAACCTTTCGCACAGTATTATACAGAAGGAGAAGGGACCTACTCTTGCGCAGTAGACCAGGACAACTTCATCTGGATAATCTGGGAAGACGGATCCATCTGCCGCGGCCGTATCAACCGCCTGGGATTCGCATCAAAATGGTAATCTTTTAAAAGAGAGTAAAGACTATGCAATATCTAGAACAGCTGGATAAAAAACGGATTCCGTCACACATTGCCATCATTATGGACGGCAACGGACGCTGGGCCAAACAACGGGGACAGATCCGCTCTTTCGGGCATCAGGCTGGTGCGGAGACTGTACATACCATCGCCGAAGCCTCGGCACGGTTAGGCGTAAAGTTTCTGACTCTTTACACCTTCTCTACCGAAAACTGGAACCGCCCCGTCGATGAAGTAGCGGCCTTGATGAGTCTGCTCATGGACTCCATCGAAGAGGAGACATTCATGAAAAACAACATCAGTTTCCGGATTATCGGCGATACCGCCAAACTTCCATCCAATGTATTGGAAAGACTGGAACAGTGTATTGAGCGTACCTCTAACAATACAGGGATGTGCCTGACACTGGCACTGAGCTATTCATCCAAATGGGAACTGACCGAAGCGGTGAAGCAGATAGCACAGGAAGTCATGGCCCACAAGCTGGATCCGAACGCCATCGATGACAAAACCATCGACAGCCATCTGGCTACATCCTATATGCCCGACCCGGACCTGCTGATCCGTACCGGAGGAGAAATACGGCTAAGTAATTATCTGCTTTGGCAATGTGCTTATTCAGAACTTTACTTCTGCGATACTTTCTGGCCCGACTTCGGTGCAGAAGAACTGTATAAAGCAGTTTATGACTATCAACAACGAGAACGCCGATTTGGCAAAACCAGTGAACAAATATAACCCAGAAACATGCGATACCTTTTTCCAATTAGCTTGTTTACGCTTGCTTGCTCATTCTGCCTTCCTGCCGAAGTATTCGCACAGGAAGTGAATGATACGATTTACAAACCGACCATCCTCTATAACGGCACTCCCAAACAATACGAGATAGCCGACATCCAGGTGGAAGGTGTAAAGAATTACGAGGACTATGTATTGATCGGGATATCCGGTCTGGCTGTCGGACAAACCATTACTGTGCCGGGCGATGACATCACATCGGCCGTGAAACGGTATTGGAGACACGGATTGTTTTCATCCGTACAGATAACAGCCGAAAAGATTGTGGGCAATAAAATCTATCTGAAGATTTCATTGTCACAGCGCCCACGTATCACAGACATCGTATACCATGGTGTAAAGAAGAGTGAAAGAGAGGATCTGCAAGCAAAACTGGGACTGGTAAAAGGTAGCCAGATTACTCCGAACCTGATTGACCGTGCCAAGATTGTCATCAAGAAGCATTTCAGCGACAAAGGTTTCAAAAACACGGAAGTCAATATCGTAGAACGTGAAGACCCGGCCAATAAGGAACAGGTCTATGTGGATGTGTTCATCGACAAGAAGGAAAAAGTCAAAGTACACCAAATTACCATTGACGGCAACACGGTATTGACAGACAAGAAGCTGAAACGCGTCATGAAAAAGACCAACGAAAAAGGTAAGCTGATTAACCTGTTCCGTACCAAGAAGTTTATCCAGCAGAATTACGAAGACGACAAGCAGAAGATTATCGACAAATACAACGAACTGGGTTACCGTGACGCTCAGATTGTTACAGACAGCGTATCGACATACGATGACAGGACAGTCGATGTATACATGAAGATATATGAAGGAAACAAATACTACGTGCGTGACATCACATGGGTGGGAAATACCGTATATCCTTCTGACTTGCTGAACGAACAGCTCCGCATGAAGAAAGGAGATGTATACAACCAGAAGCTGTTGAACGACCGTATCTCGAACGATGAAGACGCAATCGGTAACAACTACTATAACCGTGGATATGTATTCTACCACCTCGACCCGGTAGAAGTCAACATCGACGGCGATTCCATCGACCTGGAAATGCGTATTACCGAAGGTCCTCAGGCTACCATCAGCCGTGTGCGTATCAACGGTAACGACCGTCTATATGAAAACGTAGTCCGCCGTGAACTTCGTACACGTCCGGGCGACCTGTTCAGTAAAGACGCGCTGGAACGTTCTTACCGTGAAATTGCCCAGATGGGACACTTCAACCCAGAAAACATAGATCCACAGGTGCAGCCTAACGTACAGGACGGTACGGTAGACATCAACTGGAACCTGGAATCCAAAGCCAACGACCAGGTAGAATTCTCTGCCGGTTGGGGACAGACAGGTATCATCGGTAAGCTGAGTCTGAAGTTCACCAACTTCTCGTTTGCCAACCTGTTCCGCAAGAACGACAACTTCCGCGGATTCCTGCCACAAGGTGACGGACAGACACTGACCATCAGCGGACAGACCAACGGTAGCTACTATCAGTCATACAGTATCTCCTTCCTGGACCCGTGGTTCGGCGGCAAACGTCCGAATTCACTTTCCGTATCGGCATTCTATTCTGTACAGACTGACGTAAGCAGCCAGTATTATAACTCTGCTTTCATGAACAACTATTACAATTATCTGTACAGTGGCTACGGTAACTACTACGGAAACTATTACAACAATTACGAATCATTTTACGACCCAGACAAGTCCATCAAGATGTTCGGTGTATCTCTGGGTTGGGGTAAGCGTCTGAGATGGCCGGATGACTACTTTACGCTGATGGCAGAACTGTCATACCAACGGTTCATCCTGAAAGACTGGAGTTACCTGTACATCAAGCTGAACAACGGACAATACATGAACACCGGTAACTGTAATAACCTGAGCCTGAACCTGACTCTGTCACGTAACTCTACCGATAACCCGATTTTCCCGCGTTACGGTTCTGAATTCACGGCTTCTTTGCAGATTACACCGCCGTATTCACTCTTCAGCAAGAAGGATTACTCTACTTACGGAAAAGACAATTACGACGAAGCTGCCAGCATGTACCGCTGGATTGAATACCACAAGTGGAAATTCAAAGCAAAGACCTATACCGCGCTGATGGATATCCAGAAATGTCCGGTTATCATGACCCGTACGGAATTTGGTCTGTTGGGACACTTCAACAAATACAAACGTTCTCCGTTCGAGACCTTCTACGTAGGTGGTGACGGTATGACCGGCTACAGCTATAACTACGCTTCGGAAACCATCGCCCTCCGCGGTTATGAAAACGGTTCGTTGACACCGTACGGAAGCGAAGGTTATGCATACATCCGTCTGGGCGCAGAACTCCGCTATCCGCTGATGCTGGAGAACTCTACCAGTATCTACGCACTGGGATTCGTCGAAGCCGGTAACGCCTGGAACGACGTTTCCGATTTCAACCCGTTCAAGCTGAAACGTTCGGCCGGTGTGGGTGTACGTATCTTCCTGCCGATGATCGGTATGATGGGTATTGACTGGGCCTATGGTTTCGACAAGATCAACGGGTCTATGCAGTATAGCGGCAGCCAGTTCCACTTCATCATCGGACAAGAATTCTAATGAACCAACTTTAACGATTTAAAAGCCAACATTATGAAGAAAGTTATCCTGACAATCATCATCGCCCTCACAGGCATGATTACAGCGCAAGCCCAGCGCTTTGCACTGATTGATATGGAATATATCCTGAAGCATATTCCGGCATACGAACAGGCTAACCGGCAAATGGAAAGTCTGTCGCAGCAATACCAGAAAGAAATAGAAGCCAAAGGACAGGAAGCCAAATCGCTGTACGAAGCCTACCAGCAATCGGCCAGTACCTTATCGGACAGCCAACGGACCGAAAAGGAAAACGCTATCGTAGCCAAAGAAAAGGAAGCAGCCGACCTGCGTGCCAGATATTTCGGTCCGGAAGGCGAAATGGCCAAGAAGCAGAAGGAACTGATTACTCCCATCCAGGATGCCATCTACAATGCCGTAAAGACCGTAGCTACCCAGCAAGGTTACGATGTGGTATTCGACCGCGCCTCGGACCAAAGCATGATATTTGCCTCCCCGCGCATCGATATCAGCAATGAAATCCTTTCTAAATTAGGATATTCAAATTAATTTTATACATTTGCAACCGAAAGAAACCTTATCAGTAAAATCAAATAAAACAAGGAATAAGATTATGTTGAAAAAAATTGCATTATTACTTTTACTCATCGCTCCGATGAGTGTATTCGCTCAGAAGTTCGCACACTTCAAGTCTATGGACATCATCCCGGTTATGCCGGAATACGCAAAAGCTCAGACTGATATCCAGGCTATGCAGAAACAATACGAAGACGAAATCAAACGCGCTTCAGACGAATTCAACAAGAAGTTCGCTGAATACCAGCAGGAACAGAAGAACCTTCCACAGAACATTCAGGAACGTCGTCAGAAAGAATTGCAGGAACTGTCTGAAAAAGGCATGCAGTTCCAGCAGGACGCACAGCAGCAGTTGCAGAAAGCTTACGCTGACATGATGGAACCGATTTATCAGAAAATGGAAGACGCTGTAAAAGCTGTAGGAAAAGCAGGCGCTTACACATACGTATTCGACCTGAACAGAACTGACATCCCTTACATCGATGAAACAGCTTCTAAAGACATTACCAACGATATCAAGACCAAATTGGGTATCAGCCTGACAGCTGTTCCGGCTACTCCGGCAGCTCCGGCAGCAACCCCAGCTCAGTAAGAAACTGAAAGTCCGGATTCCGGACTCAATCCCCATAAAAGCGAAGCAAAAGAATCCGGAAGGAACACATTATGCTTCGCTTTTTCTTTTTGAACCGAACGCTAAAGAAATTGATATGTCACCATTCTCTGCTCTTTCCGGCCCTATCGGAGTCTTCGATTCCGGCTACGGAGGCCTTACCATCCTGAGTAAGTTCCGCGAGCTTCTTCCGAAATACGACTATATCTATCTGGGAGATAACGCCCGTACCCCATACGGCACCCGTTCATTCGAAGTCGTCTACGAATTCACCCTACAGGCCGTGCGAAGGCTCTTCGACCTGGGTTGTCCGCTGGTCATACTAGCCTGCAATACGGCTTCGGCCAAAGCGCTCCGCAGCATCCAGCAGAACGATTTGCCGCACCTGGCGCCTGAACGCCGTGTACTGGGAGTTATCCGGCCGACAGCCGAATCCCTCGGAGAACTGACGAAAACACGTCATGTAGGCATTCTGGCAACAGCAGGTACCATCAAATCCGAATCGTATCCGCTGGAAATCCATAAGCTCTATCCGGATATTCAGGTTACCGGTATGGCCTGCCCGCTTTGGGTACCCCTGGTGGAAAACAATGAATTCGATTCGCCGGGAGCCGACTATTTCGTCCAGAAATACGTGAATAACCTGCTGGAAAAAGACCCGGAAATAGATACCATCGTACTGGGATGTACACACTACCCCTTGCTCTACAAGAAAATCAGGCAATACACACCCGCACACATCCGCCTGGTAGCACAAGGAGAATATGTCAGCAACAGTTTGAAAGACTATCTGAAACGGCATCCGGATATGGACGAACGGTGTACCAAGAACCACCGCTGCGAGTTTCTGACCACGGAATCGGTGGAGAAATTCCAGGAATCGGCTTCCGTGTTCCTGCATGAACAGGTACAAGTGACCAGCATCACCTTGGAATAAGGTGCATGCCGGTTATTTTTTCAACAGACGCTTGCTAAGGTACTGCACCGGATACCAGACGGAAAGGAAACCTATCAGCAGTACTGTCAGGAATACGAGGATAACATCGCTTCCATGAACGCTGACCGGATAAGCATCCACCACAAAACTTCCGGAATCTCCCAGTGAAATCAGCCCATATTCCTGTTGCAGGAAACAGAGCAGCAACCCCAGCACAATACCGGCAACAGCGCCGAAGAAAGAAATCATACGTCCCTCAAAGAGGAAGATACGGACAATCTGCCGGTCACTGGCTCCCAGATTACGTAAAGTCACCACATCATCCCGCTTGTCAATAATCAGCATCGACAGGGAACCGATGACATTGAAACAGGCAATCATCAGGATAAATGTCAGGAACAGGTAAGAAATGAGCTTTTCTACCTTCATGATACGGAACGTATCGGCTTGCTGTTCATAACGGTCGAGTACCTGGAAATCCGGCCCCAGATATTCCCTCAGCTTCTCCTTGAAATCATCCTCGTCCACCGTAGGTTTCAGTTTCAGATTCAAGGCGCTGATTTCTGTGGTATACTGAAACAACTCCCGGGCAAAGTCCAGAGAAGTCAAGATATAGCTACCGTCATATTTCTCCTGGTTCACCGCAAACAACAGACCGGAGGAGAACAAGTCTCCTTCTGTAAAGCTTGCCGCCGGATTGGCCATATTTACCTTAGCCCCTCGCTTGGGAGCATAAATCTCTAACGGGTCCAGGAAACGGACACCCGTACCTAAAGTAGAGGCCAACTGGATACCCGGTATCGCATAATGAGCCACCTCGTCATGCAGCAGCAGTTCTCCGCGGCCGTAAAGAATGCTGTCTATGGGAGTCAGCTTGTCAAACGAATCCTCTACGCCCCGGATGACAGCCATCGCCTGATGTCCGTTATATTGCACCATCGCATAGTCTTCCAGTGATTCCATAGCCACCTCCACTTCCGGCATCCGACAAACCTGGAGAATCCGCTCATCCTGACCGTCGAAGACCTTCCCGGCCGAAGCCGTCACCTTCAATTGCGGATCGAATGCCGTAAAGAACGTAGCCACCAGGTCCTGAAATCCATTGAAGACCGAAAGGGTGCAGACCAAAGCCAGCGTAGCCAAAGCGACACCACACACCGAAATAGCCGAAATCACATTGATGGCATTGTGTGACTTCTTCGAAAACAAATACCTGCGGGCAATATAAAAAGGAAAATTCACGGAGATTTATTTTTATCGACAGCAAAAGAAAAACACAGGCTCTATCATCCCATTCCGACAGGAACAGGGACACATAGCCTGTGTTCTCCTTCCATATTATTTCTTCAACAACTCATCTATCTTCTCTACATAATCCAGCGAATCATCTACAAAGAACTTCAGTTCCGGAATGATGCGCAACTGATGGCGTACACGGTTTCCCAATTCAAAACGGATAGCCTTCATGTTTCCATTGATGTTCTTGACAATCTCTTCGCTCCGCTCTGAGGGGAACACGCTGAGATACGCCCGCGCATAACTCATATCCGGACTGATGCGTACGGTACTGACTGATACCAGTACACCCGGCATCGCCTTGGTCTGCAACAGGAAAATCTCACTCAGTTCCTTCTGAATCAGACGAGCAATCTTATTCTGTCTGGTTGTTTCCATATAATCATTATTTTTTTCGGATGATAGTCAGTCCGTCACGCAGGGGAAGTATCACTTTTTCCACCCGCTCATCGGCCGCTACCAAATCATTGAACTTCTTGATTCCGATGGTCTGCTGGTCTGTATGATGGGGTTCCTCCAATACATGACCATCCCATAGGGTATTGTCTGCCAGGATATATCCACCCGAAGGCATCTTCTTCAGTACCATCTCGTAATAATCTACATAGAACCGTTTGTTTCCGTCCATGAATACCAGATCGAACTGTAAGTCCATCGGTGGCACCATTTCCATTACATCGCCGATGTAGAATCGGATTTTATCGGCATAAGGAGAATTCTCCAGCCAAGGACGGGTAAAGTCCTCCTGTTCATCATTGATTTCGAAGGTATGGAGCATCGCTCCTTCTTCCAGCCCTTCGGCCAGACAAAGCGCCGAATACCCACTGTAGGTACCGATTTCAAGCACCTGTTTCGGACGTATCATCCGCACAAACATTTTCAGCATACGTCCCTGCAGATGCCCCGAAGCCATACGGGGACGCAACAGTTTGACGTGCGTCGCCCGATACAAAGCTTTCAGGTAATCTCCTTCTTCGTCTATATGCTGTAATATATACTCGTCCAGAGCGTCCGTCTCTTTCATACCTTATTTATTAGAGATAACGGTTACGGTTAGGCAATACGTAATCATCGGCATTCTTCAAGACGTCATCCACCTGGTTGATTTCAAGGAATGAGGTACGGGTTCCCATCTTTCCACCACTCAGATAAGCCACCATATCATTATGTGACAATACACCGTCGTCCAACAGCTTACGCAAGGCTGTGAAATAATATTCCTGACCGTTGGCCTTCTCCGGCATGTAGATAGCCTCTACACCGTATGACAAAGCCAGGTGACGCATCGTCTTTTCATTGTAACAAACAGCCAATACCGGGTATTTACCACGGAAAGCTGCCAGGTTACGTGCAGTCAGACCGCTGAAACTGTCTGTAATGATGGCACGGATAGGCATCAAAGTAGTAGCACGGACAGCCTGCTTAGCCAGGAAGCTGGTTACATCGGTATTTTCCGGAGTCAATGGAATAGGAATATCGTTTTCTTCCATCTTGTCCTTTTCAGCCTGAGCTGCAATCTTGGCCATTGTTCTGACAGCCTCTACCGGATATTTACCGTAAGCTGTTTCACCGCTCAGCATCAAGGCATCGGTACGGTAATAGATGGCGTTTGCAATGTCGGTTACTTCGGCACGGGTAGGACGCGGATTGTTGATCATGGTATGCAGCATCTGAGTTGCAACGATAACCGGTTTTCTGGCCAGAATACACTTCTTGATCAGTTTACGCTGGATACCCGGAATACGTTCCTGCGGAACTTCGATACCCAGGTCACCACGGGCAACCATCACACCGTCTGCCACTTCCAGAATCTCGTCGATATTGTCTACACCTTCCTGGTTCTCAATCTTGGCGATAATCTTGATGCCGCTGTTATGTGCATTCAGGATTTCACGGATATCAAGTACATCCTGTTTGTTACGTACGAAAGAATGCGCAATGAAATCGATGTCTTTTTCAATGGCATACAGGATGTTATTACGGTCTTTCTCTGTCAATGACGGCAGATTGATACGTACACCCGGTACATTTACACTTTTACGGCTTCCCAAAGTAGCATCGTTGGTCACTTCGCAGAACAATGTATTTTCATCCTTATCAACGACCTTCAAAGCCAACTCGCCGTCATCAATCAACACGGATACTCCGATATTCAAATCATGTACGAAGTTCGGATATGTCACTGCGATACATTCACGGGTTGTCTCCTGATCCGGATTACCTACAATCTTTACCTTCTCACCAGTCTTAAAATCAATGGGACCTTCCGCACTTGCTGTAGTACGTACTTCAGGACCTTTTGTGTCCATCAGGATAGCGATGCGATTGGATACCTCACGGACATTCGCAATCAGTTTCTCGAACCCTTCACGGTTGGCATGCGCCGTATTCATACGGACAACATTCATACCAGCCTGAAACAGGTCTCTAATAAAATCTACTTCACAACGCAAGTCCGAAATGGACGCAACGATTTTTGTTTGTTTGAGCATCATATGGTTCTAATCTAAAACTAATTATTGTCAACATGTATAAGAGCCTCCACGCCCAGCCGGTATGAGTCAAGACCGAAACCACAGATGACTCCCAGACAGGCACATGAGATCATGGATTTGTGGCGGAACTCCTCCCGCTTGTGTACATTGGAGATATGTACTTCGATTACCGGCGTAGTAACGGCACGAATCGCATCCTGCAAAGCGATTGAAGTATGCGTATAAGCACCGGCATTCAAAATGATTCCATCGTAAGAGAATCCGACCTCGTGGATTTTATTAATCATTTCTCCCTCCACATTCGATTGATAATAAGCGAACTCGATATCCGGATAAGCCGATTTCAGCGTCTCCAGATAATCTTCAAACGAAGTGGCTCCATAAATGGAAGGCTCCCGCTTTCCCAATAAGTTGATATTGGGACCGTTTATAATTTGTATTCTCATTTTGTATAAAACCTGAACTTTAATATCTTTGTTCAAAGAATTTGGGACAAAGATACGAAAAAGAAATGAAATACCCCGACAATAAAAACGGAAAGATAATAATAAAGTATAAGCAATACTTAAAACTTGAAAAATCACTTTCAGAGAATACCGTACAAGCCTATCTGACAGACCTGGACAAGCTTCAGGCTTACCTGACTCTGGAAGGATTGGACTTTACAGAAGTGACTCTGGAGACTTTGGAACATTTCTCAGCCGGCCTTCGTGACATAGGTATCCACCCAAGGTCACAGGCACGCATCCTCTCGGGTATCCGGTCATTCTATCATTTCCTGCTGCTGGAGGATTATATCCAGCAAGACCCTACCGAACTGCTGGAGTCCCCACAAATAGGGAAACACCTGCCGGATGTGCTGACCGTAGAAGAAATTGACGCCCTGATAGGGAGTATTGACCGAAGTACACGCGAAGGCCAACGCAATTGCGCAATCCTGGAAACACTGTACAGCTGCGGCCTACGAGTTTCGGAATTGTGCAACCTGAAGTTCTCAGACCTCTACCTGAAGGAGGGGTTCATCAAAGTAGAAGGAAAGGGGAACAAGCAACGGCTGGTCCCGATTTCTCCACGGGCCATCAAAGAACTGGAAAATTATTTCCCGGTCCGTGGAGAAGGTCTGGTCAAACCCGGATATGAAGACTTTGTATTCATCAGCCGTTTCGGGAAAAACATCTCCCGCATCATGGTTTTCCATATCATCAAGGAACTGGCCGACCTGATTGGACTCAAGAAACAGATCAGCCCCCATACATTCCGCCATTCCTTTGCCACCCACCTGCTGGAAGGCGGTGCCAACCTGCGTGCAATCCAGTGTATGCTGGGGCACGAAAGTATAGGAACTACCGAAATTTACACACACATCGACCGCAACCGTTTGCGTCAAGAAATCATCGAACATCACCCCCGGAACATGAAAAATTGAATAAAAAGGGGTATTGGAGCCGTAAAATAAGAAAAAATTAAGTTATCATCAAAAAAAAGCAGAAGTAAAGATTAACAAAATCAGACTTTTTCTTATCTTTGCCCCCAAAAATTAGGCTTAACCTAAATGCGGAAAATTTTTTATAAAACAATTTTTAATATTTAAAACATCATGATTAAAAAGTTGTATTTGCCTTTAGTGGCATTGTTGGTTCTCGCTCTTTCTTCTTGCGGTAAGATGGGCGAATTGTCTGCCGACTACTTCACAACGAACCCTGAGGTTCTGGAAGCAGTAGGAGGTAAAGTTCCTGTAACCATTACAGGTAAGTTCCCTGAAAAGTACTTCAAGAAAAATGCAATTGTTGAAGTTACTCCGGTTCTGAGATGGAATGGTGGCGAAGCAAAAGGCCAGTCTGCTACATTCCAGGGTGAAAAAGTAGAAGGTAACGACCAGACTATCTCATACAAGGCTGGTGGTACTTATACAATGAAAGCTTCTTTCGACTATGTTCCGGAAATGGCTAAATCTGAACTGTATCTGGATTTCAAAATCAAGAGAGGCAAAAAAGAATACACTATTCCTTCTGTAAAGATCGCTGATGGTGTAATCGCTACTTCTGAACTGCCGACTGTAGGTTCTGCCAACGCTGCTTATGCTGCAGACGCATTCCAACGTATCATCAAACAGGCTCAGCAGGCTAACATCATGTTCTTGATCCAGCAGGCTAACTTGCGTGCCAGCGAATTGAAGTCTGACAGCTTGAAAGCATTCAACAAGAAAGTTGTTGAAGTTGCAGGTGACACTAAGAACTACAAACTGAACAACATCGAAATCTCTGCATACGCTTCACCGGATGGTGGTGTTGAATTGAACACTGGTCTGGCTGAAAAACGTCAGGACAACACTGAAACTTACCTGAACAAAGAATTGAAGAAAGGTAAGATCGAAACTCAGGTTGACACTAAGTACACTGCTCAGGACTGGGAAGGTTTCCAGGAATTGGTTTCTAAATCAAACATCCAGGATAAAGACCTGATTCTGCGTGTTCTTTCTATGTATCAGGATCCGGAACAGCGTGAAACTGAAATCAAGAACATCTCTTCAGTTTACAAGACTTTGGCTGACGAAATCCTGCCTCAGTTGCGTCGTGCTCGCTTGACTGCTAACTACGATGTTATCGGCCGTAGCGATGAAGAAATCAACGAAGCATTCGATACTGACGCTAAGGTATTGAGCGTAGAAGAATTGCTGTACGCTGCTACTCTGACTAACGACAACGCTCGTAAAGAAGCTATCTATAAGAAGACTGTAGAATTGTATCCGAGCGACTGCCGTGCATACAACAACTTGGGTATGATGGCATACGCTGCTGGTGACAAGGCTGCTGCTGAAAACTACTTCAAACAGGCTTTGAGCAAGAACGCAAGCTCAGCTGAAGCTAACACTAACATGGGTCTTTGCGAACTGGTTAAAGGTAACGTAGCTAACGCTGAAACTTACTTGAGCAAATCTACAGGTGCCAACACAGCTAACGAAGCTCTGGGTAACCTGTACATCAAACAAGGTCAGTACGACCGTGCTGTAAACGCATTCGGTGATACTAAGACTAACTCTGCTGCTTTGGCTCAGATCTTGGCTAAAGACTATAACAAGGCTAAGAACACACTGAACGCAGTGAAGAATCCGGACGCTTATACAGATTACCTGATGGCTATCGTAGGTGCTAGAACAAACAATGCTGACTTGGTTAAGTCAAGCATGGCTAAAGTTGCTCAGAAAGATGCTTCTTTGGCTGCTAAAGCACAGGACGACCGCGAATTTGCTAAATACGCAAACGAAATCAAATAATACTGATTTTCTCATACTACAAAAGAGCCGGGATGATTTTCATCCCGGTTTTTTTTATGCCTTAACCAACCTCGCTTATTTATAAATATCCGATAAAACCGATGTCAATCGGATTTATTTATGTATTTTCGCAACATCAATATTCATATTATGCGCAAAATCATCTACTTGTTCCTATTTACCGTCATCCTGCTGAACCTGTTGCCTGCATGTTCAGAAAAGGACCGTTTCTTGCTGAAAGGAGAATTGACCGATTCCGTTTCGTTCCATGAACCGATTCTGGTGATATACGATGATCCGGAAGCCAAACTTGATACCATATTCCCGGAAAATGGCAAATTCACCTATCAATTGTCCCCAGATACACTGACACTCATCCGTCTGGTCAATAAGGAAGGACAAGCCATTCCCATCTTTGCGAACAAAGGATGGGAAGTGCAATTCAAAGGAACATTCGAGAAGCCCGATTTGAAGGGTGATGGCGCCAATCAGGAATTTCAGGAATTCTTAAAATCCACCGCGGCTCTCCAAGGCAATGAGAAGGCAGAGGCCAAGGAGGCTGAGAAATTTATCCAGAGCCACCCGCAATCGGTTGTATCCGCCTACCTGCTAGACCGCTATTTCATCCAGCAGGCACATCCGGATATCGAACACACCACGAAACTTATCAAACCGCTGAGCGGAAACGTAAAAGACAGCCGCATACTCAGTGTCGCCATGAAGTCACTTCCCGCAAAGGACTTGTCAACGATTACCCACCTGAGCTACTACTCTTGCAAGGACCGGAAAGGGAAATACATTTCCTGGAACAGCAATGACAAGCATGACTATACCTTGGTCAATTTCTGGGCCAGCTGGAGTCCGAACAGCCTGACAAAACGCAAAGAACTGGAAATACTGGTTGATTCCTTGCCCAAGAATACCTTAAAAGTCTTGAATATATCACTGGACCTCCAGAAAGAACAATGGCTCAATGCCTGCAAACCAGACACGACCTCATGGATAGAAACCTGCGACTTCAAAGGATGGGAAAATCAACTGGTAAAGCAACATAATATAAACCGACTACCAGCAAATATCTTGATGGACAAGAATCGGAAAATCATCGGAACCGATTTGAATGAAGCAATGCTCAAGCAAGAGCTCAAAAAAATACAAGAAGAAAAAAAGAAGGAAAAAGAAAAGAAAGCATAAAATCAATATGTAGAAGGGGGAAAGATTTCTCCCTTCTGTCGTTTATACCTTTATAATAAAAGGGTATAAATAAAATGTTAGTAAAACTTTATACAGCCGCCGTACAAGGAATCGACGCTACACTTATCACCATTGAGGTAAACAGTTCACGCGGAATCAAATTCTTCCTGGTAGGACTTCCGGATTCTGCTGTCAAAGAAAGCCACGAACGCATCATCTCTGCTCTCCGCGTAAACGGCTATCGCTTCCCTTCCTGCCAGATTATAGTCAACATGGCCCCAGCAGATATTCGCAAAGAAGGAGCATCCTACGACCTTCCACTGGCTATTGGTATCCTGGCTCTCACTGAAACAGTAAAAGCCGACCTGCTGGACCAATATCTTATCATTGGAGAATTGAGTCTTGACGGTAGCCTGCAACCTATCCGTGGTGCCCTTCCCATTGCCATCACTGCCCGTAAGCAAGGTTTTAAGGGCCTCATCCTCCCTCAACAGAATGCCCGTGAAGCAGCCGTTGTCAATAACCTAGATGTATATGGAGCCAGCAACATCACCGAGGTCATCGGTTTCTTTAACGGTGAAAAAACTTTGACTCCTACGGTTGTAAACACCCGTGAAGAGTTCTTTTCCCGTCAGGAAGAAGTTCCGTTCGATTTTGCTGATGTAAAAGGGCAGGAAAGTGTAAAACGAGCCTTGGAAGTAGCAGCAGCTGGCGGACACAACCTGATTATGGTCGGCCCTCCGGGTAGTGGGAAATCCATGATGGCCAAACGCCTCCCCGGCATTCTACCTCCCCTATCCTTGGGAGAAAGCCTGGAAACAACCAAAATTCATTCGGTAGCCGGGAAACTGACCAAAGGTAGCTCGCTCATCGCTACCCGACCGTTCCGAAGCCCACACCACACCATCTCTCAAGTAGCAATGGTAGGCGGAGGAGCGACTCCCCAACCTGGTGAAATCAGTCTGGCTCACAACGGAGTCCTGTTCCTCGACGAACTTCCGGAATTTAATCGAAGCGTACTGGAAGTCCTGCGCCAACCTCTGGAAGACCGGCACATCACCATCTCCAGAGCCCGATATACGTTGGAATATCCGGCCAGTTTCATGCTGATAGCTTCCATGAATCCATGCCCTTGCGGCTATTACAACCACCCGACTCGCCCCTGTGTCTGCAACACCGGGCAGGTACAACGCTATCTCAACAAGATTTCCGGTCCGTTATTGGATAGAATAGACATCCAGATTGAAATCGTACCGGTTACTTTCGAAAAAATGTCCGGACAGGAACGGGGAGAATCCAGTGCCTCCATCCGTGAGCGGGTCATCCATGCCCGCCAGATACAGACTGAACGCTTTGCCCACATTCCGGACGTACACTGCAATGCACAGATGACTTCCAAACTGCTGCATCAATATGCCCAACCCGATACACATGGACTTGAACTGCTACGGAACGCCATGAACCGTCTCAACTTATCCGCCCGCGCATACGACCGCATCTTGAAAGTAGCTCGTACTATTGCCGACCTGGACGGAAGCTCTCAGATACAGACCAGTCATCTGGCAGAAGCCATCAGTTACCGCAACCTGGATAGGGAAAACTGGGCAGGATAGGCCAAGCATTGAATAAATAAAAACGAAACAATAAAACAACAGAAACGAAACACATTCATCATCTTGTTTCATTCGATTGTAGCATTTACGAAACATCCCCCCAGTACCTTTGCACTATCAAAAAAAGTAAAATTATGAAAAAGACATTTATTTTTTTATGTGCATCCATGGTTCTGCAAGCAACGGCTTCATTCGCCACGACCAATGAACCGGTAAAAGAAAATGTAGTTTACAACACCACTACATCGAATGAAACTGCTACTAAATGGGAATTCTATTCCGCTCACGAAGACCCTTCTCCTGAACTTCTTGAAGGCATTACCTCCAACAAGTACAGTAAAAGAGTATCTTATTTTTACAATTTATTCAAAGATACTTATGTAGTCAAAGAAGAAGTTGTTCCCGGTGACCCGACCAGACGTACCGTAATTCGTAAACCAGAAATCTATAATGCCGTAAAAAGCATTGAAAAAGCTCTCAACAAATCTGTAAAAAAACACGAAATCAGTGAAAAAGAATCAGAACAGCTATTCTATCATGTGCTGAAGGTTTCTTTAGCTGCCATCGATTCGGAAAGCGACTCATTCGAAGAGTCACTTGATGCACACCGTAAAGATACAAAAGCATTACTTGCACTCTTCCAACAGGTGAATCTAAAAGATCTTTATTGATACCCAATTTTAATTTGACTTCACAACCAACATATGAAAGCAACATTAGGTATTGTCTTTCTGTGCCTGCTATCTTCCATCAACGCATGGGCACAGAATATTAAGGTAACAGGTATAGTAACAGATAATGAAGGGGCTCTGATTGGAGCTACTGTCACAATCAAAGGTAATGCTTCAACGGGAACTGTAACCGACATGGACGGACGGTATGAAATCAATGTACCAAGTAACGGAACACTGGTATATTCATACATGGGCTATAATGATCAGGAAAAAGAAGTAAACGGACAGTCTGTCATCAATGTAAAAATGACCGACGAGATACAGGCCATTGACGAAGTAGTGGTAACTGCCATCGGAATCAAACAACAGAAAAAGAAAATCGGGTACACTACCCAGCAAGTCAATACAGAAGCACTTGACCAACCGGGGACAGTCAATGTAGGTAACGCACTGTCCGGACAAATTGCAGGTCTGACTGTAACCAATCCGACCGGAATATTCCAGGCTCCGAGTTTTACACTACGCGGAAAGACACCACTGATGGTTATTGACGGTGTACCTGTAGAATCAGACTTGTTCGATGTTTCTCCAGAAAATATTCAAAGCATCAATGTTCTGAAAGGCACAGCGGCAGCAGCCTTATATGGTTCAAGGGGAAAAGACGGTGCTATCCTGATAACCACCAAACTGGCCGATAAGGAAGGTCTGACTGTAAAAGCCGGATTATCTACCATGGTAACAGCCGGATTCACCGTATTTCCAGAAACACAAACTGAATTCGGCTCAGGTTCAAACGGACAATATGCCTTTTGGGATGGAGCAGACGGAGGTATCTCTGATGGCGATATGACTTGGGGACCTCGTTTCGAAGGTCAGAAAATCGCCCAATGGAACAGTCCTATCCGCAACAAAGAGACCGGAGATATCATTCCCTGGTGGGGAGATGTCAGTGGAACCATCTATGACGACCAATCCAAGTATGAACGTGTACCTATCACTTGGGAAGCTCACGACAATCTGAGAGATTTCCTTCAGACCGGTATCATTACCAAGGCTACATTTTCTGTTGCAAATAAGAGTAAAAAGGCCAATTTCAATTTTAACGGCGATTTCTCACAACAGAAAGGCCAAGTACCTAATACTTCTGTCTATACAGGAGGCTTGAATTTCAACAGCATGTATCATTTAAGTGATGCTGTAACACTCTCGGCCAACTTGTCCTACAATAAAGTATATTCTCCTAACTATCCACGCTACGGATATGGACCTAAAAACCATATGTACACCATTTTGCTTTGGATGGGTAACGATGTCAACGGAAAGGAACTGGCAGCCCACCACTGGCGTCCCGACGCAGAAGGAGAACGACAAGCCAACTACAACTATGCCTGGTACAACAACCCTTATTTCGCCACCTACGAACTGACACAAGTACATGATCGTAACGTAACCAACGGACAGGTGAAACTGAACTGGGACATCATGCCTGGGCTGAGCATACAAGGACGCGCAGCAGGACGTCTGGAAGACACCTTCGAAGATATGAAATCGCCGAAATCATACATGAACTACGGTGATTCCCGCAACGGTGACTATAAAACCTGGAACACAGACCAACTGGATATCAACACCGATGTGCTGATTACTTATACCCGCGCCTTCAACAAAAATTTTGCATTGACTGTCAATGCCGGTTCTTCACTCTACTATCGCCAAATCCGCAATGAATACCAGGCAACCGACGGTCTGATAGTACCGGGTGTATACAACATGGGCAATAGCCTGAATCCCGTTTCGGCCACCAATTCCATGAACGAGAAAGCCATCGAAAGTGTATACGGTTCTGTCAATCTCGACTTGTTTGATGGTGTCTATCTGACTCTGACCGGACGTAACGACTGGTCGTCTACCATCATCAAAGGGAACAACTCCTACTTCTATCCTTCTGTTTCAGTAAGTGCAATGCTCGACCAGTACATTAGTCTTCCGTCATGGATGGATTACCTGAAAGTAAACGGTGCATGGGCACAGGTATCCAGCGACCTTGACCCTTATTCTTTGTATGCTACTTATTCTAAAGGAACTCTCTACGGAAGTACCCCTTCAGTCACTTACCAGTCAGATCTGTTGAATGCCAACATCCTTCCTCAGAAGACTACCTCGTATGAAATCGGCCTTTCGACTTCTTTTCTACGTAATCGCCTCGGTCTGGATGTAACCTATTATCACATGATTGACAATAACAGCATCATCCAGCTTCCCATTTCCATTGCTTCCGGTTTCAATAACCGTTATGTCAACGGAAACACTTATACCACCAACGGAGCCGAACTGATAGTTACAGCTACCCCAATCCAAAGCAAACGATTCACCTGGAACCTGTCTACCAACTGGAGTACCAACATCCGCAGACTGACTGAAATCTATGGAGGTCAGGAAAAATACGGTGACCTGAAACTAGGCGACCGTGCCGATGCCATGTATGCTACCGAATGGGAAAAGACTCCTGACGGACAACTGATTCTGGACAGCAACGGAATGCCTACCCAAAGCGCATTCAAGAGTTATATCGGCAATCAGGATCCCGATGTACGTTTCGGATTACAGAATACCTTTAAGTTCAATCATTTTACTGTAAATGTAGATATGGATGGAGCTATCGGAGGAACACTGATTTCAACCACAATCCAGAAGATGTGGTGGGGAGGTAAACATCCGAAATCCACAATGTACCGCCAGGAAGAATATGACAACGGAGGAAAACCTATCTATGTACCCGAAGGTGTAAACATTGTAAGCGGTGAAGTAACCTATGATGTCAATGGTAACATTATCAGCGACACCCGTGAATACAAGAAAAATGAAACCGCAGTCAATATTCAGACTTGGGCTCAAAACTATCCGTACCGCGCTGTTGTACGTACCAGCGAAAGCGAACTGTTCGCCAACACTTTCAGTCGTTCTTTCCTGAAATTGAGACGTGTAGCCGTGACTTACGATTTCAGTCATCTGATTCACTCGAATACTATCAAAGGGCTGGATGTTACACTTTACGGAAACAATCTGGCTGTCTTGAAAAAGACTCCTTATCTGGATCCCGACTTCGGAGCTTCCGACGGCGACCTTCAGGATCCTTCTGCACGATACATTGGTGTAAGTGCCAACATAACTTTCTAACTCCAACCTGCTAAAATTACGAAAATGAGAAAAAAATCTATCATATACATTGCCTCTTTGATGCTAGCTTCCAGCTTCTGTACATCATGCATCGATCTGGAAGAGCTGAACGTAGACCCAAACAATCCTACCACTACCCAGCCGGCCCTGTTATTGACAGGAATTGCCTACACAGCTTTCAACCAAACCAGTTCCAGTGCCTGTCATGCTACCAAACAACTGATTCTTACCTCCGGTGAAAGTGCTTATCAGGTATACAAATGGACACGAGGCGATTTCGATTATTACGACAATCTGCGTGATGTCACCAAGATGATGGAGGTATCAGAATCTGAAAGTGCGTATCAGGCATTGGGACACTTTTTCCGTGCCAATTATTTTTATCAACTGACAATGGATTTCGGTGATATCCCTTACAGTGATGCCTTGAAAGGAGAAACCAATGCAGTATACCAACCTCAATACGACAGTCAGGAAAAAGTATTCGAAGGTATCCTCAACGAATTGGCAGAAGCCGATAACTTACTTAAAGACAATAATGAAATCATCAGCGGAGACATTATTTACAACGGGAACCTTCTGCAGTGGAGAAAACTGATCAACGCTTACCGTCTGCGTATTCTCATGTCCTTGTCGAACAAGACAAAAGTTGGCAATATCAACGTACCTGCTACCTTTGCCGAAATCGTCAAAGACTGTCCATTGATGGAAAGTGCGGCAGACAACGGACAGCTTGTTTACCTCGACCAGTCCAGCAACCGCTATCCTTATTTCAACGACAGTGATTTCGGTTCCGGACGTTTTATGGACTCTACCTACATAGCAGCATTTGTAACACGTAAAGACCCTCGCCTGTTTGCCATCGCTACCCAAACCCCAAAAGCCGAGCAGGAAGGTAAAGCTGTAGATGACTTTACAGCATACGACGGTGGCGATCCGGCTGTTCCCTACAGTCTGGTCAACGACAAAGCTACAGCCGGACTTTGTTCCAAACCGACAGAACGTTACTACAAGAGCCCAACCAACGAACCTATGATTCTGCTTGGTTATACGGAACAGCAACTGATTTTGGCTGAAGGTGTAGTCAGAGGTTGGATAAGCGGAGATGACAAAGCCTATTATGAATCGGCAGTCAAAGCATCGTTTGAATTCTACCGCACGTATGCCAACGATGTAGCAGCATATCTAGGAGAAGATGCTGCCGACACTTACCTGAAAGGAAGTGAGGTGCTTTACGATTCCACCTTACCTGCTGAAAAGAAAATCGAACGGATAGCCATGCAGAAATACCTGCCGACTTTCCTGCAAGGAGGTGTGTGGTTACCTTACTACGAAGCTCTCCGCACCGGTTATCCGGATTTCCGCAGAGCTACAGGTGTACAGCTACCTTACCGTTGGATGTACCCACAAAGCGAGTACAACAACAATCCCACCAACGTTCAGGCTTCTTTGGAGAGCCAATTCGGTGGCGGAGACAAAACTTCCGACAAACCTTGGTGGCTACAGTAATATTTATGGGGGAAAATTATTCTACTTCCATAATTAATTCCCAAATTTGCTTTAACAGATTTCATACCAATTTTAAACAGTAACCGATGAAAAAAATAATTATGGCTGCCGCTCTCCTTTGCATGGGAATGCTTGGCATGCAGGCACAGACCTTACAATTCAATTCCAACAAGAAATTCAAGATTGTCCAGTTTACCGATGTACATTGGGTACCCGGAAATCCGGCCTCGGAAGAAGCTGCCGAACGTATGAACGAAATACTGGATGCAGAAAAGCCTGATCTAGTCATTTATACCGGCGACCTGATTTTCGCCAAACCTGCGGCCGAAGGGTTGGACAAAGCACTGGAACCTACCATCTCCCGCCACATTCCGTTTGCCGTCACCTGGGGAAACCACGATGACGAACAGGATATGAACCGTACAGAATTATCGGAATACGTAGAAAAGAAAGTCGGCTGCCTGAATACCCGGACCGAAGGCATTTCCGGAGTCAGCAATTTCATTCTGCCTGTCCAAGCCTCTACGGGAAACGCCGAAGCTGCTGTACTCTATATTTTTGACAGCAACACCTATTCCCCATTGAAACAGATTAAAGGATATGACTGGATAAAGGCAGATCAGGTAGAATGGTACCGTAAGGAAAGTGCAGCATTTACTGCGCGCAACGGTGGAAAACCCCTACCGGCCATGGCTTTCTTCCATATCCCGTTCCCGGAATACAACCAGGCTGCCCAGAACGAAAATGCCTTGCTGATAGGAACCCGCAAGGAAAAAGCCTGTGCACCGGCCATCAATACCGGTCTGTATGCCGCCATGCTGAATGCCGGTGATGTCATGGCCACCTTCGTCGGTCATGACCATGTGAACGATTATGTGGTCGACTGGAACAATATTCTGCTAGGCTACGGACGCTTTACAGGAGGCAAAACCGTCTACCACGACATTCCGGGAGGCAACGGCGCACGTGTCATCGAGCTCCATGAAGGAGAAAGAAGCTTCAAGACCTGGATACGTCTGAAAGGAGGCAAGGTCATCAACCTTGTTACTTACCCCGCAGATTTCGCCCGCGGAGAATAAAACACGATCTCAATAAAGAAAGAGCCGTATCACAGACTCACACAGAAGATGAGTCATGATACGGCTCTTTCATTATGGCCGGACTTCGAATGTTCCACGGGTCTGCTATATATAAAACGGGGGATTTATGACTTTCACCGGAAGATTCTCCAATTATTATTACGAATCAACGTGCCAATAAATCGGAAATCTGACTGATATCGCCGTCGCAGAAAGCAGGCTCAATACCTAACAGATAAGCCAGAAGCGGATAGATACAGGTATTATCGAACAGCGTCTGGCGTACATATCCACGCTTGAAATCGGGTCCTTCGGCACGGAAAGGCACATAAAGATCAGAGTTTGTCGGATCGAAGCCATGATTTCCCAAGTTCACATCTGTACTTTCAGTCACCAGCCAACCATTGTCTGGCAAAGCCACGATAGGCGCCACATTAGGATTGGAACCATAGTGCAAATACGCAGGTACTTCCTCCCGACGCCACGCACGCAAATGAGGGACCTGTTTCAAAGCCTTTAGGATATCATCCTCATAACCTTCCCGGGGGAAAATCAGTGTAGGCAGATCAACCAGTATCCGCTCGCACCAGTCAGGCTTCAGGTAATCCGAAAGACGGATAATCCGTTCAGGTGAAGTAGAAGCCATACCATGATCTGAAGTTACGATAAAGTTAATGTCCTCGCCTTCTGGCAGAGCACGTAATCGGATATACAAATCGTTCAGTAGCGAATCCAGTTCCTCCACAGCACGGCGGGTAGATTTCGAAGCCGGTCCATAAAGATGTCCGCTATAATCAGGCTCATCAAAATAAACCATGACAAGCTGTGGGCGCAAGCTATCAGGGAGAGTCAACAACCGCTCAACCTCATTCAAACGTTGCGGATAAGTCAATAAAGGCTTTTGTGCATAATCCTTATAGTAGTCGGGATACTGTCCCTGGATTGCCACATCGGACCCGGGCCAATAAACGACTCCTACTTTAACTCCCTGACGATGGGCCGTCAACCAAATAGGTTCACCTCCATAAAACGATCCGTCCTTACCAGTATCTTTATCGCTGATACTGTACGTCCGCCCCGAAGAAACATCGTAAAAACGGTTGGCTATAATCCCATGATGATCGGGTACAAGCCCTGTAGCCAAAGTATAATGGTTAGGAAATGTTTTCGAAGGGAATGAGGGACGCATTACCGCACTAACCCCCCGATTACCCAATGAATCCAGGAATGGAGTATCATACATGAGCGGATAATCCCATCGGCAACCGTCAAGAGACACAATAACTGTAACATGCTGTTTCGCAAACGAACAGACAGAAACAAAAAGGAACAATAACATTAAAATCTTTCTCATACCATTCAAATTATCATAAAAGAAAGAGCGGGTATGCCACAGATTTAGAACCAGCTTCACAGAAAAGCAATGGTCTTATCGGCATTCCCGCTCTCTCGGGTTGAAATTTAATATACGCTATCCGAATCAGTTAAAGTAATATTTTACACCGATCTGCATACGCCAGCACTGGTCATAATTGCGGTTGAAAGTCCAACTGGTAAGCGGTGTTCCATCACTGTTCTTGAACATAGAGAAATAAGGAGTTCCATTCTCTATCTTATCTACTTTCAAGATAGCACCATTATTACAATTGCTCATGTTCTTCTCTACACCCCACTTGGAATTGAAGAGATTACCTACGTTCATGATATCTACACTCAATTGCAACTTATTAGTCGTTTTACCCAATTTCACATCAAAATCATGAGCCCAACGGAAATCGAAACGATTTACCCATGGAGCATAGGCACTGTACGCTTCGGCATATTCACCCTTATGATCTTTCAAATAACTGTCTTGATTTACAAAATCCCAGAAAAGTTGTCTGTCGCTTTCATTAGTGAAATGTATTTCACTGTCATCCTTAGGGATGTACATCAAATCTGTATTGTTTCCATCACCATTGATATCATTTGAATAAACAAAGCTATAACCTGCACCTCTATAACCGGTATAGAATAAGCTGAAGTGGTCTTTATGATAAGTGTAGCTTACGGAAGCAATCACACGGTCAGGAATCACATATTGAGAGTTATGCAGTTCTACATTGTTAGGACCGTTCACTGTATACAGACCCGACCAGGCTGAAGAAGCATTACTACCCGGCATACCCGACATTTCCTTCATAACCGTATGCGTATAGGCAGCCATCAGGTGAAGGTCCTTCACCGGTTCAGCGGTTGCTGTCAGGTTCATGGTCCAGCCGTAACCCTTATGAGTATTGGTCAGCACACAGGCGTTGCTGAAATCATTGTAATAACGATAGTCGCTCGGATAGAGATAACGGTTGTCGGCACCCTGCAAGCGTTCCCAGCTGGAATCAATAGGCTTCACATTGTAGTTATCCAACATCACAGCATTGATATTCTTGGTGTAAGTAAACTCACCGGTCAGTGTCATCGGGAAGACAACAGGAAACTGATAGTCGACAGCCAATGAAGACTTCCATACCTGAGGCATCTTGAAGTTCTTGTCCACACCGGCTATTTCGCTAGGTACTGTACCCTGGTCAGGACTGATAGACTCGGGTGCGCCGAGCAAATCACGAATCTTGTTGACATCCGTCACCAGACCACCAACAAAGTTCTGCAGACGCGGGTCGGACGATGTCACCACACCGGGATCTCCTTCATATCGGGTATCGGCATGTACCAGATTCTGCACCATACCCGAATTGGTCGGCATGTTGGTGAAGAATACCAGCGGCAGACGTCCGGCAAAGAGTCCCGTACCGCCACGCACCTTCAGGCTCTTGTCACCGAAAACATCCCAAGTGAAGCCGATACGTGGAGATACTTGTACGTTACCATCAGGCCATGCACCGGTATCAATGTGACGACCACCGAAGTTTAATTCATAGATGGCATTATTACGCATCAGGTCATCGCTATTAAACGAGATCATATCGAAACGAATACCACCTGTCAGTTTCAGATTCTCTGAAATATTCCACTCATCCTGTGCATACAGGCCGTACTGATTGAATACGACCTCAGCATTAGGATTCGCCTCACCGTTATAACCATAAGCTAAACCTACCGTTTCAGGAGCAGCGCCATTCAAGAAATCATCCAACGAACGATAACGGTAATAACCTGTTCCTCCACGCATGTAAGAGTTATTGGCCAATTGGTGTTCAAAACTGAAACCTGCCGTAATCTTATGCGCACCTGCATAATAAGTAAAGTTATCGGTTATGGTCGTAATCTTGTTCTGTACACGGTTATTATAAGAGAATAGTTCATAACCCAGACTCATATAAGGAGTAAGGCTCTGGGTAACGGTACCGTCGGCTGCGGTTTCATAGCCTCCCATGATGTCGATGAAAGGGAAAGGTGATGAGTTAGAACCACGTACGTCATCAATATTCGTATAAGTGAACAACAGCTGGTTGGAGATGTTGTTGCCGAAGCGGCTGTTAAAGTCAGCCGAAACAGTGCTCACTTTGTTATCCGTAGAATACATGGAGTTGGCAAAAGACATGGAGTATTGTGACAGACGGTCCATGTTACGGAGACGATAGCCGGTGTCGCCGGAGTTTCCGTTCACAGGATTCCAGGCGGTATTCTTGGTATAGTTATAACGAACGGCCAGGTGATGGTTGTCCGTAATGTTCCAGTCAATACGTCCCAACAGCTTCAGGTTACTCTCATCTGCCGGGAAATCGGTGAATGAGCCTGTGTCGTAGCCATAGCGCTGCATCATGAAGTCGCGCACTTTCTGCAGATCGGCCACCGTAGTACGTGAAATGTAGTTGTCAGGATCGGCTACACCGTCTTCCGAAGCACGCCAGCGGTTGATGACCGACGGCACCTTAGCATATTCGGCATTCGCAAAAAAGAAAAGCTTGTTCTTCACAATCGGTCCGCCGAACGTAAAACCATAAGTAGTATTGCGGTTGATGCCACGTTCACCCAAATCCGTATCATCGATGCGGTTACCGTGCATATTCTCATTATTGTGATAAATATAAGCTGTACCCTTGAAAGTATTGGTACCCGACTTGGTTACAGCATTGATACCACCACCAATAAAGTTAGTCTGACGTACATCGAAAGGAGTCACCACTACCTGTACTTCATCCAAAGCATCCATGGAAATAGGCATACCGCCACCAGGCAGGGTAGACGACAATCCAAAGTTGTTGTTCAGGTTGGCACCATCAAGCGTAAAATTGGTAGAACGTCCGTCACCACCAGCAAACCCCATACCGTTGGCATAAGGTGAAAGACGTGCGATATCCGAAATATTACGACTTACGGTAGGCAGATTCATTATCTGTGAATTTGAGATGTTGGTCGTTGCACCGGTCTTTTCAGCCGCAAATTTGGAACGTGTACCCGTTACCACAACCTCTCCTAACTCAGCAACATCTTCAGAAAGACTGACATTGATATTGTAGGTTTCACCCAACTGAAGTGTAATATCCTCAATGGTTCTGTCGGCATATCCGATATAGGTGATTTCCACTTCATATGGTCCACCTACACGCATACCTTGAATAGCCCAACGTCCGTCTGCATTGGTAATCGCACTATAAGTTGTACCCGAAGGTTGGTGAACAACTCGGACTAAGGCACTGATAACATCTTCTCCTTGTTCGTCGGATACATGTCCAGCCATTGCTGAAGTAGTAACCTGAGCGTTCATTGCTGCCGCCGTTAAAGACATCAACGCAGCAAAAAATAATCGCATTTGTTTTGCCATAATTTTTGTATTAAAATTATAAAGATTTGAAATCCGTGTGCAAAATTAGAGAAAAATAAGGAAAAAGTTGTTACAACTTAATTAAGAATCAATCATCAAAGTTATTTTTTACCTTGAGCTGTCGAAGTTAAAAAAGTATGATTGAATTCTATAAAAAACAGATTCTCAACAGAAAGCGGATAATCCAGCAAACTAATAACCTCTAACCGGCATATCAATATCCTCAAAAATATGTGAAGCAGAACTAACATATTCTTTATTTATCATTCAGCCCCATTACATTATTAAATCCTATCACCCCTTTTGTATTATCAATCTGATACAGAAATAGAGATTTCATTATCTTTTTAAATTAAATTTCATGAGAATACGAACATACATTTTTTTAATAACCTCGCATCCAGAACGGATTTACCTATATTTTATACATATTTATACAGGAATAACACCGATTTATAGTTTTTTATCCACCTTCCGGACGAATAAAAAAACCAAAAACATGCAGGGAAAAAATAATTTTGTCTAGTCAAAAAGCAGAAAACGCCTAGGAAGATGAATGAGAATGAACGTTTATGCTGATAAAAGCATCAAAAGGAAGGGTATAAAACGCTAACTGATACGAATCGGACGATATTCCCGAATGTTCCCAAAGAAAGTATCTACGTCTTATTGGAATCATCAAGACAACAAATCATCCAGAGAACGATACAGAACGCTTGTAAACGACGGAACTGATAACATTCAGCCAGCTATAGGATCTGTAAGAAACACATTTTCACGGCAAAGTCCGGAAGAAGCACGAACTACACGATTCTCAACCTATCCGAATGAGCAAAATGACAGAATGAAAGCGCCGGTTAAGAAAGCAATATCCGGCGGGCACCTACGTAACGTTTGGCATAATAAGGTTCGTCCGAAGAAGAGATGCGGATGCCTGTGCGGCTGGCATGGATGAAAGAGAAAGTACCGGTAGACGGATTCACATCGGTTACAATCCCAACATGCCCGATTGAACTGGATGAAGAACGTGAACCTCCGAAAAAGACCAGATCGCCTTTCTGCAAATCGGTACAACTGCTCACCTCTACTCCCTCTGTAAACTGGGAACGGGAAGAACGGGTCAACTGGATGTTTTCTTTCTTAAACACGTAAGTAGTAAAACCGGAACAGTCGAAACCGACTTTCGGATTCATACGTCCGCTACGATAGGGAACACCGATGTATTTCATCGCTACCTTTACAATATCATGTCCGGTCACTGAAGTGGAATCTGCAGAAGTGGAAGTCTGAGCAGAAAGCGGTAAGCTAAAAATACCGGCCAAACAGAAGAGCAAAGTAGCGATAACGTATCTCATGCGGTTATTTACAATCGTTTATAGGGTTATACATCTCATTGAACTGTGTCACAAATTTATAAATTAATTATTCGCACAACAACCAGTTTTACAACTTTTGGCAGGTTCAATTTTCCGCACAACTACATTAAATTCCTGGCTAAACAGCTATAAACTAAAAACATAAGCATATCCGAAACAAATACCCGTCTCATATTGTATTCATTTTTTTAAGATATATCTTCCTCTTCAATCTTAAAAAGAAATGTTCAGTTTTATTTCCAAACATTTTTGTAAAGCAATCCGCTCCCCCCTATAGCCACTTCGTCAGCAGGAAAACAACCCGCTGAGAATAAACGCGTTTAATGGATGAATCCATATACTGAATAAGGAGTTTATTCACAGAAATACAAACAGCCATTCGATGCAACCCGGTTCTGTAATATTTTATTAACAGAATTCACATCGTTTCTTTACCCCGCAGTTATCTCCCCGTAATGCAGCCGGTCTACTTTTGTGAAAAATTCATAATCAATCTATAATTAGCATGACAACAAAAGGTAAACAGATTTTATTACTACTCTGTGCATTATTTTGTTCTATCCAACTATCCGCACAAGATAACAGAGCCGTAATATCAGGAATTGTAACAGATGAAACGGGAATGGAGGTTATCGGTGCCGCCATCCAGGTAAAGAACGAATCAACCGGTTTCCAGACCGGATCTATCACCAATGAAAAAGGTGAATATACCATCAAGCAGCTCCCTTTGGGCTCTCCCTATACGGTCAGTATCTCGTATGTAGGTTATGGCGACCAGAAGAAAACCGGTTATACCCTCAACCAAGGCGACCTGCTCCGTGTCGACTTTCAATTGAAAGAAGAGAGCGTAGTGATGGAAGCCGTCGAAGTAGTTGCCAACTCTCTTAAAAACAGTATCGCAACAACAGGAGCAGCCACTTCCGTAACAGAAAGAGACCTGGAGAAACTTCCTGTCAACGGACGAAACTTCACCTCTCTGGTAGACCTATCTCCATTAAGTACCGGCTCCAGCCTGTCGGGACAGCTTGCCTCTTCTACCAACTATACCATAGACGGTATGACGGCAAAGAACCCAACTTCCGGAGGAAGTACTACCAGCCGTAACGGAGTGCCTTACGCCATTTCGATGGAAGCCATCCGGGAATTTAAGGTAGTCACCAACCAATACGATGTAACCAACGGACGCGCCGGCGGTGGAACAGTCAGTACGGTTACCAAATCGGGTACAAATACCTTGACCGGTAGTGCATTTACATTTGCACGGGCCAACTGGCTTTCCAGCCCATACGATATCCGTGGAAACAAACGCAACAACGACTTCTCGACTTACCAGTTCGGCGCTTCGCTGGGAGGAGCCTTGATTAAGGACCGTGCACATTTCTTCATCGCCTGGGACCATCAGGCTGATTCACGTCCGTTATACATCGCCGATATCCAGAGTGCCGCCGACGAGAAACGATACAGCCTGACCAGTGATGTACGCGACCGCTTCCTGCAGATTGCACGCGACAAATATGGAGTATCTTCCAATCCCCAGTTCGGAGCTTTCGACAAGACGCAGAGTACTGACGCCGTATTCGCACGCCTCGACTGGCAAATCAATGCAACCAATCTGCTTACATTCACCGACAACTTCGTGAATGATATGAACAACATGGGATTAGGAGACAATACAGCCATCAATTTATATGAAACCTACGGCGATGTACACTCACTGAACAACAGTGCCATGGCTACTCTCCGTTCGGTAGTCGGTCCTAAAGGTACCAATGAACTGAAATTACAACATCTTTATACCCTGGAAGAGTCAATGCCGGGTAAGGAACTTCCATCATCCAACATTCCACGTGCAATTGTAAGCAATGTGGAATCACAGATTGACGGCAAGACAGCTACCACCAGCATCCAATTGGGAGGTCAACGCTACTGCCCGGAAAATTTCTACAACCATGTCCTTCAGGTAGTCGATAACTTCTACTATAACACAAACAAAATCAATTATACGTTCGGAGCAGACTTCATGTATACACACATGAACTCCCGTTACGGTAGCGAGACAAACGGACGCTTCTACTTCAACGGAATGGACGCTTTCGAAAACCTGGAGCCGTACCGCTACGTCCGGGAACTGTACTTGACCGAGGACGACCGTGTAAAGCAGAACATTCTGAATGCGGGAGTCTATGCACAGATGCAGACAAAATTGTTCTCCGGATTCGAAATGATAGCCGGATTACGTCTTGACAACGCCACTTACTTCAATAAAGGGACCTTCAACCAGACCGTATACGATGAACTGGGATTGAGAACCGACAACGGACTCTCCACGTTCCAGATTCAACCCCGTCTGCAGTTTACCTGGGACATAAACGATAAACATAAAGACATTATCCGTGCAGGTGCCGGTATCTTCGCTTCCGATATCAACAACTACGCCATGATCAATAACATGGTATTCGACGGTACCCGTACCGCTTCTCTGGATATCACGCTGGACCAGAAAGCTGCCAACTATGCAGAAATGCTGAACCTCATCAGACCGGATTTCCCTTCTTACCGTAAGGATCCTTCTACCGCACCAGGAGCCGAACTTTTCAACAATCCGAATGTAGAAAAACTTTCCACCATCAACATGAACGGAGCCGATTGCAAAGTTCCGGTCATCTACAAAGCCAACCTGTCATATACCCACTTCTTCAGCGACCGTCTGAAAATGAGTGTAGCCGGATACATGACCCTGGGACGCAACAACTACATGTATGTAGACCGCAATATGGTAGATGACCCTTATTTCCGCATCGAAGCAGAAGGAAACCGAGGAGTGTATGTCCCGGCCAACACCATCAATGAGAAAGGTGTAGCAGACTGGAAAGAAGGCAGAAAGACGGACCAGATAGGACGTGTACTCGAAATGGTCAGCGATGGTAAAGTCAACCAGTTCGCCTTCGTCATCGACGGAACCTGGAGATACTTCAAGGATGGCGAAATCTCTTTCAGCTACACCTGGAACGATACGAAAGACAATACTTCCTACAACGGAAACGTAGCCAATTCTGCCACACTTTCACAAATGGTAATCGATGACCCGCGCGACTTGAGCCGGATGACTTATTCCAACAACCAGTTCCGCCATAAAGTAGTGATTTACGGTACTGCTCCCACATTCTGGGGAATCAGCGTAGGTGCCCGCTTCTCCGGCATCGGAGGTACACGCTACTCCATGATAGTAGGCGGAAACGTGAACGGCGATTTTGTTGTTGACTCAAACGACCTGGCCTTCATCTATGACCCGAATGATCCTAATACACCACAATACCTGAAAGACGGTATCAACAATATCCTGAGCAATCCGGATGTAGAAGAAAGCACCAAAGATTATATCCGGAAAAGTTTCGGCAAGGTAGCCGAACGCAACGGAGGTGTCAACGGATTCTACGGTACACTCGACTTACGCCTGGCCAAGAAATTCAAACTTTACAAGAAACATAACCTGGAACTGTCTGTCGATATATTCAACGTACTGAACATGCTGAACAAGGACTGGGGAGCCGGACATAACCTGGGTACCCAGAAAATCTACACCATCAAAGGTTTCGATCAGGACAAGAAAGAATACGTCTACAACGTCAATGCAAACACCGGTGTTTCTAATCTGAACGGCACTCCGTATCAGGTACAAATCGGATTAAGATACGCATTCTGACAAAATCTCCCTGTTCATCCGAAATTACTTGGATGAACAGGATTTATTCATTACCTTCAAAAAAACATTGAGTTGAATTTTCAAAATCATGTAACTTATGAAAAAGATATTATTTATTTGCCTGATGGCCTTCCACGTTTTATCCAGTTATTCACAAACCCGTATCATTGCCCACCGCGGCTTCTGGAACTGCGACGGGTCTGCACAGAACTCCATTACAGCCTTGAAGAAAGCCAGCCAGATACCTGTATACGGATCTGAATTCGATGTTCTGATGACTTCCGACGGTACATTGGTAGTCAATCATGATGACGTCATCGGCTCGGACACCATCAATCTTACACCTTATGCCCGCATCAAAGAAACGAAATTGAACAATGGCGAGACACTCCCTCTCCTTTCGGATTACCTGCAAGCCGGAAAGCAACTTCCAGAAACACAGTTAATCCTCGAAATCAAGCCTCATCTGACCAAGGAACTGGAGGACCGTGCTGTAGCAGCCATTGTAAAGATGGTAAATGAAATGGGACTGGAAAAACAGGTAGAATACATTTCATTCAGTATGAATATCTGTGAACAACTGGTCAAACTTTCTCCGACATCAGAAATAGCCTATTTAAAGAGTGACATTGCCCCATCCGTTATCCGGGAAAAAGGACTGACAGGAATCGACTATTACTACAAAGTTTTCGACAAACATCCGGAATGGGTAGAGGAAGCTCACAAAGTGGGTCTGAAAGTCAATGTCTGGACAGTAAATGAAACGCCGGACCTACAGAAAATGCTCGATTTGAAAGTGGACTTCATTACCACCGACCACCCGGTAGAAGCCAAGGAACTAGCCAGTAAATAAGCCGATTGAGGGATTCACATCTTTTTCATCGGATAGAAACAACAGCGTAATACAGGACAGATACTTTTGCAATGAACAATTAAAGGTAAGGAGAACACTATGAAGAAGATTTTTTTAGGATTTCTAACAGCATTGTCCATCTGCACATCTATCCACGCAGAAAACGTAAGTAGCAACGAAACGACAGAGAATGAACATTCTACTGTAAAAGTGTTGGTAATAGGTCTGCATGACAACGTAAGTTCCAATTATTTCCCGGAGAGCATGATTACGGAAGAAACCGGCATACCGGAAGAAAGTATAGACAGTACCTACAACCAGATCATCACCAGAAACATCATCGAAACCAATAAAGATAAACACATCGTCTTTATTGATTCCAAAGGACTGGACGGTATCGGAAACATGATTAACGACATCACACTGACCGGAAACAACGAAGAACAGTATGCCGACCTAAGCCATATTGAAAGCAAGGATTATCATAACCTGCTGGACAATGCGCATGCCGATTACCTGTTGATACTTAACCAGCATTACCTGAAATGGCAAGAAAAGCCTTTGCGTACATTATTCCACTTCGTAAGCTACTCGTTATTTGACAAAAGCCAGCAGGAAATTACCAAAGGAAACAGCTACTTTACTTGCATGAATCTGGAAAAAGCCGACAAACTAATGAAAGCCAGCAAAAAGAGCTCATCTAAAATAGCCCTTAGCATTACCAAAAACATTGACAAGTAAAAGAAACCGTCAAATCATTACAGCCCGTACAAACAGTACATAAACTGTCTGTACGGGCTGGATTGTTTTTGTCTGTCACAACCTTCGGAAGTACCCTATTTTCTGGAACTTATACGTAAATCTGCATCATAGCACCGTTCCGTCGGCAGCCACCTTGACCTTGACTTCGCGTTCGCCCCGTTCCAATTCTATCAGGTAATAAGACGCTGAAGGAGTCTCCACAAAATCGGCGTCATCCAAGCGGTAATCCGGATATTGTGCCAACGCTGCATTCTTCACTACCTCAGGAACCTCAACCAAACGGATGTCCCAGGAAGTCATCACCCAGTTTCCGTCCAGGTCGAATATCACTTCCTTACCACGGCCTTCGTGTACGATATCCACTTCATAACCGTTCATTTCACGGTCTAATTCAATGATACGGGCACCCGGATAACGCTCATCCAGAAACGCCTGGAAATCATCTACGGTAACTGACGGCAGATAGTCGGAACCACCCTGGTTACCTCCACCTGTACCGGTATCATCCTTCACCAAGATACCATCAGCAGTATAGAATAAATCCACTTCCTGATCAAACTGTTCCACCTCGATGACATACACCACTTCCCTATCCGGACGTTCCACCCTATCTACGTCTTCAATTTCCCAGGTAGCATATCCACCGTTTCTGAAAGCTGTCTGCACCGCATCCGGCAAATCCATGAATCGGAGTTCGGTCTCAGTAAGCTGCCAGGTTCCATCGGGAGTAAACCAGGCAGACTTCTCCCAGCCGTCTTCATAAAAATCGGCTACATAATAACCGCCTTCAGCCTCCCATTCTACCCGCGTAGCCTGCGGATGCTTATCGGCCAGCGAACGGGTCAGTTCAGCCGGAACAGTCACCCAATCGTCGTCGTCATCGTTATCACAACTCTGCAGCGTCCACGCGGACACTCCCATCACCAACATCGCTAAAAAAACCTTCAGTTTCATAGTCCTTATTTTTTATTTGTTAAATTCCCCTCACGGAAAGTACCTTTCCAGAACACTCCAACCGGCACATCTCCTAAGTTCGAGGTAAAGATAAAAGGCAAATCTGAAAAGAATTGGGAAAAATTCCGGAAAAGCCTTATCTTTGCCACATTATTTATCAGACATGTAAAGAATAATCAATATGGACAAGAAATTTAAGCGAACAACCGTCACTTCAGCGCTGCCATACGCCAACGGCCCCGTCCACATCGGTCACCTGGCAGGCGTATATGTCCCGGCTGACATTTACGTGCGTTACCTGCGTCTGAAGAAAGAAGAAGTCCTGTTCATCGGAGGTTCCGACGAACACGGTGTACCCATCACCATCCGTGCCAAGAAAGAAGGCATTACTCCTCAGGATGTAGTAGACCGTTACCACACCCTGATTAAAGACTCATTCAAGGAATTCGGTATCTCTTTCGACGTTTACGGACGTACTACTTCGGAAGTACATCATAAAACAGCTTCCGACTTTTTCCGCAAATTGTACGATAAAGGCGAATTCATCGAAAAGACTTCCATGCAGTATTACGATGAAGAAGCACACACATTCCTGGCCGACCGCTACATCACCGGTGAATGCCCCCGCTGTCATGCCGAAGGTGCTTACGGTGACCAGTGCGAAAAATGTGGAAGCACACTCTCACCAACCGAACTGATTAATCCGAAAAGTGCTATCAGCGGAAGCAAACCGGTCATGAAGGAAACCAAGCACTGGTACCTGCCTCTCGACAAGCACGAAGGCTGGTTGCGCAAATGGATTCTGGAAGACCACAAGGAATGGCGTCCAAACGTATACGGACAATGCAAGAGCTGGCTGGATATGGGCCTGCAGCCACGTGCCGTAAGCCGTGACCTGGATTGGGGTATTCCTGTTCCGGTAGAAGGAGCCGACGGAAAAGTACTGTATGTATGGTTCGACGCTCCTATCGGATATATCTCAAACACCAAGGAACTGTTGCCGGATTCTTGGGAAAAATGGTGGAAAGACCCTGAAACCCGTCTGGTACACTTCATCGGAAAAGACAACATCGTATTCCATTGCATCGTATTCCCGGCTATGCTGAAAGCGGAAGGAAGCTATATCCTGCCGGACAATGTACCGAGCAACGAATTCCTGAACCTGGAAGGCGACAAGATTTCCACTTCACGCAACTGGGCCGTATGGTTGCACGAATACCTGCAGGATTTCCCGGGCAAACAGGATGTACTTCGTTACGTACTGACCGCCAATGCCCCGGAAACCAAAGACAACGATTTCACCTGGAAAGACTTCCAGGCACGCAACAACAACGAACTGGTAGCCGTTTACGGTAACTTTGTGAACCGCGCCCTGGTACTGACCCATAAATATTTCGACGGAAAGGTTCCTGCCTGCGGCGAACTGACCGATTATGACAAGGAAACCCTGAAGGAATTTGCCGATGTCAAGGCCGAAGTGGAAAAATTGCTGGATGTATTCAAGTTCCGCGACGCACAGAAAGAAGCCATGAACCTGGCACGTATCGGAAACAAATACCTGGCCGATACCGAACCGTGGAAACTGGCCAAGACCGACATGGACCGTGTGGCCACTATCCTGAACATCGCCCTGCAGCTGGTTGCCAACCTGGCCATCGCTTTCGAACCGTTCCTGCCGTTCAGCTCAGACAAGTTACGCCATATGCTGAATATGGAATCCTTCGAATGGGAACAGCTGGGACGTACAGACCTGCTGGAAGCCGGACATCCGTTGAACAAGGCCGAACTGCTGTTCGAAAAGATAGAAGACAGCGTCATCGAAGCTCAGGTACAGAAACTGCTGGATACCAAGAAAGCCAACGAAGCGGCCAATTACAAGGCCAACCCTATCAAACCGGTCATCTCGTTCGAGGACTTCGAAAAGCTGGATATCCGTGTAGGAACCGTATTGGAATGTGAAAATGTTCCGAAGATGAAGAAACTGCTGAAGTTCAAGATTGCCGACGGGCTGGAGAACCGCACCATCGTGAGCGGTATTGCCCAGCACTACAAACCGGAAGAACTGGTAGGCAAACAGGTACTGTTCATCGCCAACCTGGCACCGCGTCAGTTCAAGAACGGTCTGGTAAGCGAAGGAATGATTCTGAGTGCCGAGAACTTCGACGGTTCATTGGCTGTTACTTCCCTGCTGCGTGAAGTCAAACCAGGTAGCGAAGTGAAGTAATTCTCTATACAGACATACATTCATCCACAGAGACGCAAAGGCACAGACAACTCCGGTCCGTCCGGATGCCGGCCTCTGTGTCTCTGTGTTTTATTCCCGATTCTATGGCAGAGCAATCATTGAAAGACAAGACCGCAAAAGGACTCTTATGGGGCGGAATCAGCAACGGAGTACAGCAACTGCTGAATCTGGCATTCGGCATTTTCCTGGCCCGCATCCTGACACCGGCCGATTACGGTATGGTGGGCATGCTGGCCATCTTCACCGCCATTGCCGGGACACTCCAGGACAGTGGCTTTACCAGCGCCCTGGCCAATAAGAAAGAAGTTACTCATCGCGACTACAACGCGGTCTTCTGGTTCAGTTTCCTGACCGGAATCACCCTTTACATCATCCTGTTTTTCAGTGCCCCGCTCATTGCTGCCTACTACCGGCAACCGGACCTGATACCACTGGCACGGTTCACATTTCTGGGATTTGTCATTTCCAGCAGCGCAACAGCCCACAGTGCTTATCTGTTCCGCAATCTGATGGTAAAACAAAAGGCCATCGCTCAGATTCCGGCACTGGTCATATCGGGAACAACAGGTATCCTTATGGCATACAACGGCATGTCTTACTGGGGTATCGCTACCCAAAGTCTGGTATACATAGCAATCATCAATCTCTGCTTCTGGTATTTCTCACCGTGGCGGCCTACTTTCCACCTGGATTTCCGCCCGTTGAAAGAGATGTTCGGATTCAGTAGCAAAGTCTTGCTGACCAATATCTTCATACAGACCAACAACAATATCTTTTCTGCTATCATCGGACGACTCTTCCTGCCTAAGGATGTAGGATTCTACACCCAAGCCAACAAGTGGAACACGATGGGCGCTTCCTTGATAAGCGGTACCATCAACAGTGTAGCACAGCCTGTTCTGGCACAGATTACAGACAACAGCAACCGCCAGCAGGCGGTTTTCCGTAAAATGCTCCGCTTCACTTCTTACCTGGCTTTTCCAGCCATGTTCGGATTGGCACTTATCGCTCCGGAGTTCATCCACCTGGCCATCAAAGACAAATGGATGCCTTGTGTACCTATTCTACAGACTCTCTGCATCTGGGGGGCTTTCCTGCCTATCACCACTCTTTGTTCCAACCTGGTCATCAGTCAGGGAAAATCGAACATCTACATGTGGAATACCATCGCCATCGGAGTCCTGCAAGTATTGGCTGTACTCCTCATCCACCGCTTAGGTATCTATTACATGATTCTGATGTATACCTGTATCAATATAGGCTGGCTGTTTATTTGGTACTACTTTGTACATCGGGAAATAGGACTCCGCTTTCTGGATGCAATAAAAGACATCGCACCGTTTGCTGGAACTTCCCTCATTGCTATGGGAGTCAGCTTTATGGTAACACGCTACATCACATCGGAATGGCTCCTGATGATAGGCAAAATCTTGATAGCCGCCTCGGTTTACCTTGCCATTCTATGGGTTTCCCGTTCCCGAATTCAACAGGAAATGCTACAATATCTGTTTAAGAAAAAATAAACTATGCCTATGGTCAGTGTCATCATCCCTCTATATAACGGTGCAGCCTACATCGAACGAAGTATACACTCCGTACTGAACCAGACTTTCCAGGAGTTCGAAATAGTAGTAGTAGACGATGGGTCAACAGACGACGGGCCTCAACGGGTAACAGCGTTCCACCTTCCGCACATCCGCCTCATCCGACAAGCAAACGGTGGAGTGTCAGCGGCACGAAATACCGGTATCCGAGAAGCCCGATACGGACTGATTGCCTTTCTGGATGCTGATGACGAATGGATGCCCGACCATCTGGACACTATCATCCGGCTGTATCATACTTTTCCTCGGTGTGGTGTATTCGGAACCTCCTATTATTTTCTACGAAAGGGTGAAAAGCCACGGCTTCCCATCATACCCGAAAGGTTCCACTTCACAGGAGAAGACGGGGTACTCGACAACTATTACGAATTGGCGTCGGGAACAGATTTTCCGATGCAGACCAGTGCGTATGCCGTCAGAAAAGAAATCATCCAATCCATCGGGGGCTTTCCGGTAGGTATTCCGTCTGGTGAAGATATTCTGACACTGGCCCGCCTACAAGCCGTATGTGAATTTGCTTATTGCCGGAAACCTACCTCCATTTATTATCTGACAACCGGTAGCAACAAAAGCCACCGTCCCATTCTGAAGGACGATCCACTGGACAACATGTTTAATGAGATCTACCGGAAAGCAAGCCAGAAACCGGGAATCCGGCTGTTTTTGTCCTCCTGGCACAAACGCCGCATGTCGGGAGCCATCCTGGCCCACAAATATGGATTGGGAATGCGGGAATTCTGGAAAGCTTTTTGTATCTTGCCCTTCCAAAAGAAACTATATACCTCGCTGCTGGTAACCCTGTTTGCCAGCATGACAGGAATGAGCCTGTACGAAATCAATAAACGCCTGAAACAACCGGGCAGCAAAGAAACGGATTAAACCATAGAATGACATGAAACAACCGGTCGACTATATCACCACCTGGTTCTACAAGGAATCAAAGGATGAAGCCAGCTTCTACCCTCAGCTGGGACAAAAAGGAAGTTCCTCACTTGTACACTCCATCTATATGCAGATACAGGTTCCTTTCTTTGTGACCTTCAAGCATTACAATCCGGATGCCCGATGTATCTTCTTTACAAACCTGACCCTAGAAGATTTACCCGATTATCTTATCCGGTTATTCCGGAAATTGAACGTCGAGACGGTGACTCTTCCTTACAGTTGCAAACCACCCAAGGGCTGGTATACGGCTTGGCAGAACCAGTTTTACCTGTATGATATCCTGAAATACATGGGGAACCGGATGGGAGAAGAAGATACCTTGTTGGTAAGCGATGCCGACTGCCTGTGCCATACTTCCCTGACTCCACTCTTCGAGGAGGTCCGGAAAAACGGAAGTGCCCTATATGAATTCATAACCGACAGGAAACACATCATCAACGGTATCACCTTACCTCAAATGGAAGAACTATACCGAAACTGCTACGGCAAGACAGAAACAAGCCCGATAACCTATTACGGGGGAGAGTTCGTAGCCTTCCGGAAAGACATAATCGACCGGCTTAATACGGCCTTTCCAGAATTATGGGCTTTCAACCTCAAGTATGGTCAACAACATCCGTTCAAGCTGAACGAAGAAGCCCATCTGCTGAGTCTGCTGGCCGAACACCTGAACATCCGGAATGCAATCGCCAACCGATACGTAAAACGTATGTGGACCACCCCACATTTCAATAATGTACAACCGAATGACGAAAATTTTCCCGTATGGCACTTACCCTATGAAAAGAAACGGGGACTTTATCAACTCTATAAGTTGATAGGAAAAGACAGCGACATAACGAACGAAAACGTATTCTGGCAGAAAGCAGGCAGCTACACCGGCATTCCCTGCATCAACCTGAAGAAACGAATCAGAGACAGACTGACTACCCTGTGGATGAAACTTAAATAAATGCTACCGTACATACAACCATCATGATGAAAATACTGACTATTATTGTCTCCTATAACTTTGAACCTTGGATAGACCGGTGTCTAGGAAGTTTGAAAGCATCCTTACAGCCAACAGATACGCTTGTCATCGACAACGGTTCGAGTGACCGGACCGTGGAAATCCTCCGGAAAAACTATCCCGAAATACGGCTGATAGCAAACCATGCCAATCTGGGGTTCGGTAAAGCAAACAACATTGGCATGCAGATAGCCTTGAAAGAGGATTACGATGCCGTATTCCTACTCAACCAGGATGCGTGGATAGACCCTAAGACCTTAGGCAGCCTGGCCCAAGAATCCCTCAGACATCCGGATTACGCCATCCTTTCTCCTGTCCATCTGAACGGTAACGGAACAGAACTGGAAAAAGGGTTCGCCTCGTATGTACAGGTAAGCAGCCGGAACAACCTGCCTGCAGAAAACAGACTCACGGAATGTCCTTTCATCAATGCAGCCTTCTGGTTTATCCCTACCGGAATTCTGAAGAAGACAGGAGGCTTTTCCTCCTTGTTCTATCATTATGGCGAAGACAAAGACTATGCCAATCGCATACATTTCCATGGCTACCGGATAGGTTATCTGCCTACTGTCTTCGGGTGTCACGACCGTGAATTCCGGAAAGTATCGCTGGAAGGGTTCTTACGGGCCGAACGTGTATACCTGCTCTCGGAATATGCCAATATTAATTATGGCTTCATACAGGCATTCGCCTACGGTGTACTGGCAGGAATAAAGAAGTTGGTAATAGCCTTGCTGAAAGGGAACTGGACACACGCCAAAGGATATGCAGGTATTGTGTCCGGATTACTCTGCCAGACTCCTGCTATCTGCCGTATCCGTAAACAAACCAAGCAGTCTTATCCTAATTTTCTGATGTCATGACTTACGCCCCTATCCTCCTGTTTGTCTACAACCGACCGGAACATACCCACCGGTTGATTACCTCACTGCTAGCCAACCGCGAAGCAGCCGAAAGCCCGTTGATTATTTATGCTGACCAGGCACGAAATGAAACAGACCGTCTCCATGTGGAGGAAGTGAGAACATACCTCCGCTCCTTGAAAGGATTCGGGAACATTACCCTAGTGGAACGCACCGAGAATTGGGGATTAGCACGGAACATCATTGACGGAGTAACCACCCAACTGGCCCGATACGGACGGGTTATCGTCCTGGAAGACGACCTGGTAGTTTCTCCCTATTTCCTGCAATTCATGAATGAAGCCCTCGAAACCTACAAAGACGAGGAACGAGTGGGACATATCCAGGCCTGCGATTTCACACAAGACCCTTCACTACCCGATACATTCCTCATCAAATGGACCGGTAGCTGGGGATGGGCCACCTGGGAACGTGCCTGGAAACATTTCAACCCGAACGGACAGGAACTGTTGGAAGAACTGGAACGTAGGAAACTGACCCGCACCTTCGATTTTGACGGAAACTATCCGTTCACCCGGATGCTCCGCCGACAGATAGCCGGTCTCAACAATTCATGGGCTATCCGCTGGAACGCCAGCCTTTTCCTGGCCGATATCCTCTCGCTGAATGTCGGAAAATCATTGGTACAGAATACCGGATTCGACGGTAGCGGAACCAACTGCGGAGGAGGTAACCTGTACGGTTCTACCCTATGGAGCCAACCGCTTCCGGTAGTTCCCATCCGTCCCGTTACTGAAAACAAAGAAGCCCGAGAGGCTTTTGCCCGCTACTATCACCGGACCAACTGTTTCTGGGCAAAAGCTATCCGACGCATCAAACGTACATTACGAGGTGATTTTGGAGCTTAAACAGATACTTTTTCACAGGAAACGTACAAATCTCAAAGAATTCGCTGTCCTGCGTTCAAGAAAAAAATCTACCTTTGCAAAAATTTAGAAAGCATGAGAGTAGTTATCATCAATACATCCGAACGGATTGGAGGGGCCGCCATCGCTGCCAGCCGTCTGGCAGAAGCGCTGAAGAACAGTGGCATCAAAGTCAAGATGCTAGTGCGCGACAAACAGACGGATCATGTGGGGGTAGTGGCACTGAAGAAATCATGGCGAAAAATCTGGCAGTTTGTCTGGGAACGGCTGATTATCTGGAAAACCAATCAGTTCAAAAGAGAAAACCTCTTTGCCGTAGACATCGCCAATACCGGTACCGATGTAACTTCTCTGCCGGAATTCCGTCAGGCAGATGTCATCCACCTGCACTGGATTAACCAAGGCATGCTTTCTCTGAAGGATATCCGGAAAATCGTAGAGTCAGGCAAACCCATCGTCTGGACCATGCACGACATGTGGCCCATTACCGGTATCTGTCATCATGCTGAATCCTGTACCCGATATACCGAACAGTGCCATACCTGTCCGTTGCTCCACAAAGGTCATAAGAATGACCTTTCCTACCGGGTATTCAACAAGAAAAAAGACATCTACCGAGATGCTAACCTGACATTTATCGCCTGTAGCCGTTGGCTGGAAGGATTGGCACAACAAAGCGTACTGACGCAAGGACATCCGGTAACAAACATACCCAACCCTCTCAACACAAATCTGTTCCGGCCATTGAATAAGATACAGGCACGACAGAAACTCTCCTTGCCGACTGACAAGAAGCTGTTACTGTTCAGTTCCATGAAGACCACCGATAAACGGAAGGGAATCAGCTACCTGGTTGAGGCATGCCGGTTACTTCAGAAACATCATCCGGATTTTGTCGGCCAACTGGGAGTCGTAGTGGTAGGAAAGTCTTCCCAACAGAACGAATCACTTTTCCCGTTCCCGGTATATTGTCTGGATTATGTGAAACAAGAAAAGGAATTGGCAGAAATCTATAATGCTACCGACCTGTTTGTTACTCCGTCACTGATGGAGAACCTGCCTAATACCATCATGGAAGCCATGTCATGTGGCATTCCCTGTGTCGGCTTCAATATCGGAGGAATACCACAGATGATTGATCACCTGCACAACGGCTATGTAGCCCAATATAAGTCGGCAGAAGACCTGGCCAACGGCATCTACTGGTCGCTGAATGAAAACAATTACGGAAGTCTGTGCGAACAGGCACGACGAAAGGCTGAAAGTACCTATTCCGAACAGATTGTTGCCATGAAATACATCCAAATCTATAACCAGATAACCGGAAAAAATGCATAACTTACATCACCTGCACCCCAAATTCTCCATCATTACCGTTACGTACAATGCCGGTAAAGTATTGGAAGATACAATCCAGAGTGTCATTACACAGACCTATAAAAACGTGGAGTACATTCTGGTAGACGGAGGTTCGACTGACAATACCCTCAGTATCATCAACCAGTACCGGAGTATGATTCAGCAGGTAATCAGTGAACCGGACCGAGGCTTGTATGATGCCATGAACAAGGGTATCAAGATGGCTACAGGAGACTATATCTGCTTTCTGAATGCCGGAGACGCATTTCACGAAGATGATACCTTGCAACAGATGGTACACTCGTTGACGGAGAATGCATTACCGGATGTATTGTATGGTGAGACAGCCATTGTAGATGAAGAAGGGCATTTTCTGCGTATGCGTCGGCTTTCAGCACCGGAACACCTGACCTGGAAAAGTTTCCAGCACGGGATGCTGGTCTGCCATCAGGCTTTCTTCGCCCGCCGGGACCGGGTAGAACCTTATGACCTCCGTTACCGTTTTTCGGCCGATTTCGACTGGTGCATCCGCATCATGAAAAAAAGTAAAGTTTTACACAATACACATCTGACTCTGATAGACTACTTGAACGAAGGCATGACCACACGCAATCATAAGGCTTCGTTGAAAGAACGCTTCCGCATCATGTGTAAACATTACGGATATCTCACAACCATCAGTCACCACATCGGATTCGTAGCACGACTGCTTTATAAGAAATAATCGGAAGGCCAACAAAAACATGCAAGCGTCCAAAAATGTTGTGAGCATCTTCCGAAGAAAATTTCCACCTAAACAACCGATGGTACACAACATAATAACACTGAAAAAACCTTTATTCGTCATGAATAATCGCAAGAAAAATCGTACCTTTGCACACAAATTATAGGTATAGTATGCAAGATATTAGAAACATTGCCATTATTGCCCACGTAGACCACGGTAAAACCACCCTCGTGGACAAGATGATGCTGGCGGGACACCTGTTCCGTAATGACCAGACTAACGGTGAACTGGTATTGGATAACAATGACCTGGAACGTGAAAGAGGTATAACTATCCTTTCGAAAAACGTTTCCATCAATTACAACGGTACAAAAATCAATATTATCGATACTCCGGGACACGCCGATTTCGGTGGTGAAGTGGAACGTGTGTTGAACATGGCCGACGGCTGTATCCTGTTGGTAGACGCCTTCGAAGGCCCGATGCCACAGACACGCTTCGTACTGCAGAAAGCACTTCAGATTGGATTGAAACCCATTGTCGTAGTGAACAAGGTAGACAAGCCGAACTGCCGTCCGGAAGAAGTATACGAAATGGTATTCGACCTGATGTTCAGCCTGAACGCTACCGAAGACCAGCTGGATTTCCCGGTATTGTACGGTTCTGCCAAGAACAACTGGATGGGTGAAGACTGGAAGACACCTACCGGAACCATCACTCCGCTGCTGGATGCCATCGTAAAATACATCCCTGCACCGAAACAGCTGGAAGGAACACCGCAGATGCTGATTACCTCACTGGACTACTCATCCTATACCGGCCGTATCGCCGTAGGACGTGTACATCGCGGTACACTTACCGAAGGTATGAACATCACGCTGGCCAAGCGTGACGGAACCATGGTGAAATCTAAAATCAAGGAAGTACATACGTTCGAAGGATTGGGCCGTAAGAAAGTAGAATCGGTTTCATCGGGTGATATCTGCGCCATCATCGGTATAGAAGGTTTCGAAATCGGTGATACTATCTGTGATTTCGAAAATCCGGAACCACTGCCACCTATCGCTATCGACGAACCGACCATGAGCATGCTGTTCACCATCAACGATTCTCCATTCTTCGGTAAGGAAGGTAAATACGTTACTTCACGTCACATTCAGGACCGTCTGATGAAAGAGTTGGACAAGAACCTGGCACTGCGTGTCCGCAAGACCGAAAACGAAGATGGAAAATGGATTGTATCCGGTCGTGGTGTATTGCACCTGTCTGTCCTGATTGAAACCATGCGTCGCGAAGGCTACGAACTTCAGGTAGGCCAGCCGCAGGTTATCTTCAAGGAAATCGACGGTGTGAAATGTGAACCGATTGAGGAACTGACCATCAGCGTACCCGAAGAATTTGCCAGCAAGATGATTGATATGGTAACCCGCCGTAAAGGTGAAATGGTTTCGATGGAAACACAAGGTGACCGTGTAAACATCGAATTCGATATGCCGTCACGCGGTATCATCGGTCTGCGTACCAATGTACTGACAGCCTCACAGGGAGAAGCCATCATGGCTCACCGCTTCAAGGAATACCAGCCTTACAAAGGAGATATCCCCCGTCGTACCAACGGCTCCATGATTGCCATGGAAAGCGGAACAGCTTTTGCATACGCCATCGACAAGTTGCAGGACCGTGGAAAATTCTTCATCTATCCGCAGGACGAAGTCTATGCCGGACAGGTGGTAGGTGAACACGTTCATGAAAACGACCTGGTGATTAACGTAACCAAATCAAAGAAGCTGACCAACATGCGTGCTTCCGGTTCTGACGACAAGGCCCGTATCATTCCGCCGGTTATCTTCTCACTGGAAGAAGCACTGGAATACATCAAGGAAGATGAATACGTGGAAGTAACTCCGAAGAGCATGCGTATGCGTAAAGTCATTCTGGATGAGACCGAGCGTAAACGTGCCAACAAGAACTAATTCATTCTTTATACAAAAGAAAACCGGACTTTCAGAGGTTCTCGCCTCGTGAAAGTCCGGTTCTTTTTTTATATATCAGTTTGAATCATTCCCTATAAACCAGCTCATTGTTGTTCATCCGCTGCATGTATTGCTGGATGATTGATTTCAGTTGGATTTCCATCTCTTTCCGCACTTCCTGCGGCATGCTGTCTTTCACATCGTCCTTCATCAACACATCGGTACGGAAACGATAGGCATGAATCACCTGCTCGCCATCGAACTGGATAAGGTAATCGCCTTTTACCAGTTGATAGATACCGCTACCACTGATATAGTTGACGGCAAACTTATCTTCTTTCGGCGTGTGTAGAATATCCTGTCCGAAACCGATATAAGGGCGGTCATATCCAAGTATCCCCAATACAGTAGGCATGATGTCTATCTGCTCGACCACCGTTTCCGTATCTTTGCCCTGCAATTCAGGCATACCGGGAGCGTAAAATAGAATCGGTACAGTAAAGGCTCCTAAATCAGTGACATATTCCGGATGCTCGTTCATACTGGCATGGTCGGCAGTAATTACAAACAGCGTATTGTTGTACCAAGGCTGCTTGGAGGCTGTTGCAAAGAAATGGTGGAGAGCGTTATCCGTATAACCGATACATTCGTGTATCGGATGCGTTCCCTTAGGAAATACATTCTTATAGCGTTCGGGCAGAGCATACGGATTGTGTGAAGTCGCTGTAAAGACAGAAGTCACAAAAGGCTGTTTGAATTCAGTCATACGGTCACAGAAGAATTGCAGAAATTCTTCATCCCAGATGGCCCATGTCCCGTCAAAATCGTCATCTCCGTGATATTTGGGGTCTTCATTGTATTCCGTACGTCCCCAATAACTGTCAAACCCAACAGAATTGGCGAAAGCCTGGAAACCCATCGAGCCGTTCATCGCTCCATGGAAAAAGGCTGAATAATACCCTTTATGCTTCAACTCCCGTGCCAGACTCGATACATTGTTCAACGAAGCCGGAGTCAGGAAAAACGGTTCCACAAAACTGGGAATAGACGACAAGACAGAAGGCATCCCATCGATACTCTTACGCCCGTTACTATATGAATATTGGAAAGTAAGACCTTTGGTCAACAGCGAATCGAGAAAAGGAGTATATCCTTTGTAAGTCCCATTGTCCAGATGGGTATTGAAACTACCTACAAACTCCTTACTGAAACTTTCTACAATCAACACCACGACATTCATCGGGCGGAACTGGATAGAATCGGCAGGCGTGTGCAACGGAGAATAAACCCTTACAGCTTCTTCCTCGGATAGGTATTGAGGTACAATAAAAGCCTTCTTACCCAACGTACGGAACAAAGAGAAAGGTGTATTCAGTACCAGGCAGGCATCCACCGGCCGGTCGGCATACTGATTGGCATTGCTGATGGTAATCGGACGGGTAGCGGCTGTCATTCCACCCCGCATCCCGAATACGACAAACGGAGCCATCACCAACAGAGATACCGTCTGGACAACATAATAGCTCCATTTCGGTCCGTGTAAAGGAAGCGGACGAGGAGAACGGAACAGTTTATAGAGCAGGATACCCAAAGCTACCGCCAGAACCACAAGATACCAGTTCACGGCAAACTCCTTCAGGAAAATGGAAGTCATGTTTCCACCGGCTTCATGACTGAACTCCTGAAAAACAGACATCGTTGTACGCCGCCCGGAGAAACGGAAATAAACACAATCCACTAAATTGGAAATCAAGAAGAACGTATTGACTGCAACAAATACCCAACGGACTACCCGATAAAAGGCACTACGCTCTTTCCAGTGAAAAGGAAACAGGAACAACACGATAAACAACGCATTACTGTACAGAATGGCAGTCGTATCGAAAATAGTACCTGCCGCAAACAGACGGAACATATATCCCCACTCGAACTGGTCACCGAATATAGCCCAGTTAGTCAGCAGGAAGGTTAATCGACAAATGAAATAGCACACATACACAAGCAGCAGGTTCCACGCCAACGAACCTACATTCGAAAACAATGTTCGTTTTACCATCATAATAACTTTCTCCTTAGTGAAGACGCAAAGTTAGTTATATTTTTACAAACCTCGAGAAATACCGGTTTATTTATATCTTTGCAACCTAACTACATAATTCTTTAGAAACATGCGGAAAAAAAACGTCATCAAACTAAGTGTTACTGCCCTGGTCGTTATAGCCTTGGCTTGTTGGGTCCACTCACGTTGGAATGCCTGGTTCGGCAATCCACCTGAAGCTCCCTATGCACCTCTGTCCGAACCGGGACGAATCCTATTGACATTCGGCGATGAAGACGGATTGTCGCGTAACATCAGTTGGCAATACGATTCCATAGTACATCCTTCCTTCGTAGAACTGGCGGATACCTTGTCGAAGGACACTACTGTCATAAAGGCTCAAGGAGAAACCTTCAGCTCACGCAGCGGTAAAGCAGCCTATTATGTAGCCCGGCTCCGTTCACTGAAGCCTTCGCGCTGTTATAGTTATCGGGTATGCAGTAACGGTAACTATTCAGCCTGGAAGCATTTCCAGACACATAACCAGCCTAATCAGCAGAACTATAGTTTCCTATACATAGGCGATGTACAGGATACCATCAACGGGAAGACCAACACCTACCTGAAGAAAGCCCTGCAACAGCATCCGGAAACAGAATTTCTGGTATGTGGAGGAGATTTGACCGAACGCCCCATCGATGCCTATTGGGAAGAGACTTTCCGGGGTCTGGACTCCATCGGACAATGTATTCCTGTACTGAATGTAACCGGTAACCATGATTATCTGAAATACCCTATCCGCAAACTGGAACGCCGCTTTTCACTCATTTTCTCTTATTTTCTGGACTCCATGGTTGGAGAGAACCAGGTCTATACCCTGAAATACAACGACATGCAACTGTTCTGTCTGGACAGCAACCGTGAGTTCTTCTACCTATGGACACAACGGAAATGGCTGAAAGAACAGTTGGAGAAAAGTACGGCACGCTGGAAAATCGTCATTCTCCATCATCCGCTCTATTCCATCAAAGGGAAATACAACAACCTGATTCAGCGCAGCATGTTCAATTCGCTGATTCAGGAAAACCAGGTAGATGTCGTCCTGCAAGGCCACGAGCATTCCTACGGCCGCATGACATTGGCCGATGAGCAAGGGAACCGTACTACGCCTTTATATACAGTCAGTCATTGTTCACCGAAACTGTACCGCATCTGCTTCAGCGAGCGGTTCGACAAATTCGGTATCGACGGGAAATACTACCAGCAGTTGCTGGTACATGGCGACACTTTGTCCATGAATACCTACAATGTGACCAGCGGAAAGCTGTACGATGCCGTAGACCTGATAAAGAAAAACGGGAAGACACAAGTGATGGATAAAGGACAGGACATACCGGAAAACTTGAATTTCGTTCCCGATCTGAACAACCGGAAAGACAGGGAGTATCTGGAACAGATAAAAGCCTATAAAGAAAAGCGGGGAATTTGATTCCTCGCTTTCCCTGTTCTATTATTGATTACAGTTGTCCGCTTGTTTCAAAATAGCGCTGCATCACCATGAGTTGCAGCAATTCTTCACGTTCCTTGTTACGGAACTGCTGTACATACTCGTGCGCATGACGGATAATTTCTTCGGCCTTTTCCGGATGTGCCATGTAGTAACGGAGTTTCTCTTCGAAATCCGAGAAATCTTCCTTCACTTCCACATAATGATAATCCGGTTTCAAGGTACCTTCCATGAACCAGGTCTCGCACGTAGGCCGTGTCATGACAGCCAGTGAATTGGAGGACATCACCCATTTCAAGTTCGAAGCCACATCGTTTCCTTCCAGGGCGATGATGAACTTATAGTCCAAATGCTCGCGGATGGTCTTCTTGGCGGTCATCCATTCTTCCGGACAACCTTCATTCCGTCCCACTACCCCACAGTCGCACAACGGATGTCCGAAAAATTTCTCCAGGAATCCTGTACGCAGACGGCTCTGACGGATTTTTCCCCGGAAAATGGCACAATCCTTTTTCTCACGGAACGGCTTCGTATCATAAACGAACATAAAATGACGCAACTTATCCAGTTTCAGTACCACTGAATTCTGATTGTCCGAAGCCAACAGCCGGCTCTTTACGACAGTAGGAACCTCGGGCGTAAAATAAACGTCACCGGGACAGAAATTCCAACGCAACCGCGGCGGAAACCAACGTGTTACATCATGCTGATCGAAATAATAAGCGGTATGGAACATTTTCCGGCGATAATCACCGATAGCCCCAGTATAATGAATCCAGCTCCGGTCACGCACCAGTTTGTCTTCATCCGATATTTTCCACGGTTCATGAATACGGATATAATAATCCACACGCTGTTTCATATATGCATAATCAGGACGCTGCCGGGCAGCCTCCAGCTTCCGTTTTAAACGTACCCGATACCAGCTGTCAGGTATCAGCAGGCCGGAGAAATTTTTCAGGAAGTCAAGGCATTTGATGGGTTTTCCACTCCGTAATTTATAAAGGATATTGTCTGCCATAAATCTAGATGAACGGTTACCGGTGAATAAAATGTTTCTTGACAAAGATAACGCTTTTATATGAATATCTTCTATCTTTGCAGAAATGAATATCAAAACTCCCATCCAAGCATGATACACATCGCCTGTAACATCGACAGCAATTACGTGCGCCATTGTGCCGTGACCCTTGTCTCTGTGTTCGAGAACAACAAGGAAGAATCCTTCACTGCCCATATCATCGCCCGCGACCTTTCTGAAACCGAACGCGAAATCCTAACCCGATTGGCCGCACGGTATAATAATCAGGTCTGTTTCTATGAACCGGACATCAAGTTGCTGGAAGGGTTCACCATCCGCAAGTTCAGCAAACGCATCTCTATGGCTACCTATTACCGCTGTATCCTTTCGGAACTGATTCCGGCAGACATCGACCGCCTGCTTTATCTGGATTGCGACATCGTGGTGTTGGGAGATTTACGTCCCTATTGGAACACTCCGATAGACCATGTGGGAGTAGCCGCCGTAGAAGATATGGGCTGCCGCGAACCGGAACGCTATGAAATCCTGAAGTACCCCATGGAAGACTCTTACTTCAACGCCGGTGTCCTGCTGATAAATCTGGCTTATTGGCGCCAGCACGATATCGCTCATGCCTGCATAGACTACTTCCACAAGTACCCGGAGCGGATTCTCTTCAACGACCAGGATTTGCTGAACAGTGTTTTACACAAAGATAAATTGCTGGTAGATTTGAAATGGAACGTACAGGACGCCTTCTACCGCCGCCCGAAAATAATGGACGAAAACTGGAAGAACAGGTTTACCGAAGTACTGAAGAATCCGGTCATCCTGCATTACACCAACCGCAAGCCATGGGAGTACGACAGCCAGCATCCGTTACGCCAGGCCTATTTCACTTATCTGGATATGACTCTGTGGAAAGGAGAACGTGTATTGAACAATCCTTTCAGCCGGATAAAACGTTTTTTCCGGCTGTTGCCGTTCTATGTAAAATTAAGAAAACCTAAATATATCAAGCTGGAGAACATATAAGTTATCAGTTAAACTGTCAATCACCCTAACACCTATCTTGTATGAGCTATCAAGTATCAAAGACCAAACGTTTCTTTAAACGCATAGAAGGTTTCTTCTCTTCTTTCAAGCAACGGTACATACTCCATTATCTCATGACCCGAAGCGGAGGACAAGAAATCGTTTCAAGTTACAAAGACAGAACCTGTGACCCGAATGAAAATATCGGCGCTACTTCGCCCATATGGGTATGCTGGTGGCAAGGTGAAGAACAGATGCCCGATATAGTAAAAGCCTGCTATCATTCCATCCAAAAGCACGCATGCACTCACCCCGTCATTCTGATTACTTCAGAAAACTATCAGAAGTATGTAGATATTCCTGAAGAAATTCTCAACAAACAAAAATCCGGAATCATTGATATCACACATTTTTCGGACATACTCCGTATGATGCTTCTCCGGAAACACGGAGGAATATGGATGGACAGTACGTTGTTAATCCCATCCAAAAAACTGGATGACTTTATCCACCCGGAAGATATATTCTGGAGTTGCCATCATAAACCTATCTATCACAACGTATCACGTGGAGGATGGGTCAGCTTTTTTGTTGCCTGCGGAAAAGGTAACCTGCTTCCATCCATTATTGCGGACTTACATTTAAGTTACTGGAGAAAGCATAATAAACTTATCGACTACCTGCTGTTGGATTACACTTTTGCCATCGCCCGTGCACACGTACCGGCCATCAGGCACATGATCGAACAGATTCCTATAACCGTTATGGGACCACTTGGAAAATGCCTGAACGATGAATACACCGAAGAAGCATGGCAGAAGTTCTGTACGGATTACGATTTCCATAAACTGACCTACAAGATTCCCCTGCAGAGAAAAACTCCAGAAGGAAAGAAAACGTTCTATGGACACATTATGGAGGAGTTTTTTGACAAAGAATAAAAATCTGATAAGCTCCAATAAGCCAAATCTTTCACAAACCGTTTCATAATCCAACGCAAAACGGGACATGATAACCATACAGAGTTTATAAAGGGATATGCAGGCGAAGTATCTGTAACATTCCCGTCAATGTTCTATGTTCTCCGATGCTGAACCCTATGTTTTCCATACCTAGAACATACAGTTCAGCACTGGAGGATATAGGTTCTGCATAAGGGAAACCTAAAACCCTTACCCATAAATACCTTTTTATATTCTCTTCTATAGCCTATCCCTTCCAGGAGTCAGTATAAAAGGATTCAATACACGCAGAAATTGATTCAACCGTTCCAAGCGATAATCGGCTACTGTTCCCCCTAATACAGCCGACAATTCATCAAAAAGTTCTTCTTTACATTCTTCAGAAAGTGATGAACGTTTAATTCTTCGATAAAACCTTCCTCTACACAAACGTTTCTTATATTCCTTCAATAATGGAAGTTCCTTTTCCATCTTTTGCACAACCTGCAAACCTTCCCTAATACTTTCACCTGAACGAGTTGAAGCAACTGTCACCTTAGCTGTATGTTGACGGAAATAATTCAGATTACGATAAATCATACCTACTCCCCCCTGTAAAGCCATCTGGAACCAAAACAGCCAATCCCCACAACAACGCATTCTTATAAAATCTGATTCTGCCAGATTTAAAGCATACTGTCGACGGAACAAGACTCCACTTGCGTTTATTACATAATTTTTCCAATATAAGTTACGAGCAGCAAACTGTCTTCCATCAAAATAAGCAGCTTCCTTTCTTGCACGTCTCCCCCATTTATTTACGTCTCTGTTCCGCATGATTCCTCCATCGGAGTCTATCAACAAAGATCCGGCATAACAAAAAGCAAAATCCTCATGACGTTCAGCCAAACCAACAGTTTTTTCCAGAAAATCTGATTCTGCCAAATCATCGGCTTCAGCAATCCAGATATACTTCCCTTGAGCCAATAAAATTCCTTTCATCCATTGTTTAAAGGGAGAACCACTATTTGTTTCATTAACGACCAAACAGGAAACATGTGGATTATCCTTGTATTGGTCAAACACCTTCAAGCTATCATCTGTAGATACATCATCCAACAGAATCAGTTCAAAATCTGTAAAGGTTTGATTCAAAACAGATTCTATACGTGCATCCAAATAACGAGCATAATTATAATTGGGAATAATTACACTAACCAAAGGCATTCTCTTATCTTGCATGGAAAAATTCTCTGTAATTTATCATTTCTAATAGTTATGAACAGTCCTCATACAACTTCCTGTTGCCGTTTCAACCATTCCTCTTTTGTCCGCTTCCAACGCTTATGCGTCCAAAGCCAATACGCGGGCTGCCGGCAGATACTCTCTTCCAGCAAACGGGCATATTGGTCTGTCAATTCGTAATCCGGGAACTCTTTCGGATGCAATGTCATCAGCCGGAATCGGACCTGATAATATCCACGTTTCACACGTTCCACGTCTACATAATAGAGTGCCGCATCCACCTGTTTGGCGATTCGTTCGGCTCCTATAAAGAAAGAAGTATCATGATTCAGGAAAGTAGTCCAATGATGCATGTTCTCCCATTTGGGAAGCTGATCGGCAATGAATCCAATCATTACCTTCTTCTCCTGGTTACGCAAAGTCAGAATTCTCCGGAGAGTATCTTTCATCAAAATAGACTCACCTCCAAACTGTCCACGCAGTTTCAGAAACAGTTCATCAAAGGCCTGGTTATAGATACGGTGATAAATCTGTCCGCAGTGAATCTCCGGCAACCAATAAGATAAAGAAGCAATGTACTCCCAGTTACAGTAATGTCCCAAATACAGAAAACAGAACTTCTTGTCTTTCAACTCTTCCCGCACTTGCTCGATACCGACAAACTTCATATGGCGCATCATCTCCTTCTTCGAGATAGAGAACAATTTGATGACTTCTACCAGATAATCGCAGAAGAAATGATAGAACTGACGTTCTATAGCCCGTCTTTCCTGCATACTTTTTTCCGGGAAACACTCATCCAACTGTTTCTCGACCACTTTCCGACGATATTTCACGATATGAAACAAAGGAAAGAACAGACAGTCCGAAAGCAGATAAAGAAGCCTCATCGGAAGCAAGGACAACAGATATAACAGGAAGAATAATATGTGATATACAAACTTCATCAGGACACCGGATTATAATTCAGGACAAAGCTACAAAAAATATACAATCCTCCCGATACGTAAACTTCAATTTTTACAGAAAGGATGTCGCAGCTAAAGTTTTTTGCACTATCTTTGCAGAATACAAGCAGTTACATTCCCTATTATGAAAGAATTCCTCCAACTCATGCGACGCTTTGTGTCGCCTTACAAGAAATACGTCAGCTGGGCTATCATTCTAAACATACTTTCGGCCATCTTCAATGTGTTCTCTTTTTCCCTATTGATTCCGATTCTGAACATCCTGTTCAAGACCGGTGCACAAGAGAAAGTATATCAATACATGGACTGGGAATGGTCTGTCGATTCATTGAAAGAAACAGCCATCAACAACTTCTATTACTACGTCAACCTGCTGATTGATACCTACGGACCTACTACTACCCTGTTGTTTCTCGGTCTGTTTCTGGCCGGAATGACTTTTCTGAAAACCGCCTGTTATTTCGGCTCTACAGCAGTCATGGTTCCTTTACGCACCGGTATCGTACGCGACATCCGTACCATGGTCTATTCCAAGGTAACCTACTTACCGTTAGGATTCTTTTCGGAAGAGAAGAAGGGAGACATCATTGCCCGTATGAGTGGAGACGTAGCGGAAATAGAGAACTCCATCACCAGTTCTCTGGACATGTTACTGAAGAACCCGATTCTGATTATTTCTTATTTTACGACCTTGATGATTATCAGCTGGCAGCTGACAGTGTTCACACTGCTGGTACTGCCTACCATGGGATGGATTATGGGAAAAATAGGCCGTAAACTGAAAAGACAGTCTCTCGAAGCTCAAGGGAAATGGGGAGAAACCATGGCACAACTGGAAGAGACACTGGGCGGCCTGCGTGTCATCAAAGCCTTCACGGCAGAAAAGAAAATGATTGACCGGTTCAACAAATGCAGCAACGAGTATCGTGACGCTACCAGCCGCGTATCCATCCGCCAGGCATTGGCACACCCCATGAGCGAATTCCTGGGAACCATCTTGATTGTCATCGTACTTTGGTTCGGAGGTTCTCTGATTCTCGGAAACAATTCCTCCATCGATGCCTCTACCTTCATTTATTACATGGTTATTCTCTACAGCATTATCAATCCGTTGAAGGACTTCTCGAAAGCCAGCTACATGATACCGCGTGGATTGGCTTCCATGGAACGTGTTGACAAGATTTTAAAGGCCGACAATCCGATTGTAGAGAAGCAGCATCCTCAACATCTGCCGGCTCTCAACCAGGATATCCAATTCAATCATATCACCTTCAGCTATAACGGACAACACCAGGTGCTGAAAGATATTAACCTGCGGATAAAGAAAGGAGAAACCATTGCCCTGGTAGGACAGAGTGGCTCCGGAAAATCAACACTTGTCGACCTGTTGCCCAGATTCCACGACGTACAGGGAGGAGAAATCCTGATAGACGGCACCAATATCAAGGATGTATCCATCAGCGACCTCCGCTCATTGATAGGCTATGTGAATCAGGAAGCCATCCTGTTTAACGACAGCTTCTATAACAATATCACTTTCGGCGTAGAAAATGCAACCAAGGAACAAGTGATAGAAGCTGCCAAGATAGCCAACGCACACGATTTCATCATGGAATCCGAACAAGGTTATGATACAAACATCGGCGACCGTGGCTGCCGCCTTTCCGGAGGACAACGCCAACGTATCTCTATCGCACGGGCCATCCTGAAGAATCCGGCTATCCTTATCCTGGACGAAGCCACTTCCGCCCTTGATACGGAAAGCGAACGGCTGGTACAGGAGGCTTTGGAACGGTTGATGAAAACACGTACTACCATTGCCATTGCCCACCGTCTGTCTACCATCAAGAATGCAGACCAGATTTACGTCCTGTATGAAGGACAAATCGTAGAAAACGGCAAGCACGAAGAACTGCTGGCCAAAAACGGTTATTACAAACGACTGAACGACATGCAGGCTCTGTAAAACCTGACAGACATTATACGCATCGGGCCGGTATATCTTCCTCAGATATACCGGCCCGATACTTTTTCCACTGATAGATTCAATCAATATTTCCCTAACTTCTCACGGACACCATCCCGATAGGCTTTCCAGAATTTTGCTACATCACGCAAGGTATACACATCCTTAAAAGGAGCTGTCACCAGTACTATCGCCATGTATCCCAATACTGCATGGAAACTGCGCAGGTAACGTACGGCCCAGTTTTTACCATACCGATGATTCAGATAAGCAGCGTTTCTGATCTGATAGAAGCGTTTCCACTTCTTTTTCTTACCGCGTTGTTCCCAGTTATCGCTGGAGAAGAATTTCTCTTTGTCCATCAAAGCCGAAGGAATATACAGAATCTTATATCCGGCCAAGACTGCACGCAGGCAATAATCCGTATCGTCACAGAAAATGAATAAATCCTTGTTCGGAAGTCCGATAGCCTCCACCGCTTCCCGACGGATGCAGAGCCCCTCGAATGCCGTTCCACAGATTTCAACCGGCGCATCCACCTGCTGCTTTTTCAGTTTCTTCTGATACATGGAGGCAAAAGGATTGGTCAGATTTACCTGCTGGAAATCATTGGTGAAAATGTTTCCTTCCATCAACCGGCGTGGAGCCAGAATACCGACAGACGAATCGTCGGCATACTGCAACAGATGCTCCATACAGTCAGCCCGCGGAAAAACGTCATCATCCATACACCATATCCAGTCGGCTCCCAACTGGAAAGCATGCTGAATGCCCCGATAAAACCCGCCAGACCCACCGACATTTTCCTGATGGATAACAATCAGGTCTTTCTGCTCTTTCAGCCATTCGGTTGTACCGTCTGTACTTCCATTATTAACGACCACAATTGATTGAACCGGCCGATTGGCTCTCAGGCACGACAAATTACGCTTCAATAATTCCCTCCGGTTATAGGTAACCACTACAGCAACAACATTCATAGGCATCTTAATAAAGTCCGTCAATCTTTCCCGGTTGTGTACTCCGGTAGGCTACCATCAGTCTATAACACTCCTCGGCATCAAATCCGCGACGCTTTGCGTACTCGTCGGCCAGTATCCGGTGCATGTGAGGAGTAGCCGGCAGACGTTCCAGGTTCTTGCACCCAGCCTTCATATCCAATGGCCCGATAGCCAACCGATTCAAATCCACAATCTCGATGGTTATTCCATGCTCCGTCTTTCCGAACAGAATGTTACCGCGTCCGTAATCCTTGTGGGCATAGCCATGTTCATGAAGCAAGGCTGTCGTAGCACCGACAGCCCGAAGTACCTCGTCTTCATAATCAAATTTCTGTTTGAAAAGGGCTTCGTATGTATATGGACAAGGCGATTCATACGTCACATAATAACTCCGGTCGAACATCAGTCCCTTACGGATATTCAGGTATCCTACCGGACGGGGAGTTCCTACTCCGATATTCAGAAACATCTGGGCATGCACAAACGAACGCTTGGCTTTCGATGGGCGGAAAACACCATATACCCAACGGTTGATGATATTCGGGGTATGAAAAGCCTTGATGACAAAGGTATTTCCCTGATAAGTTATCTTTCTCAATTCATTCCTTCCTTTGTGAATGACAATACCTTCGCCTTTAGCAAAACGCTCCGGCACAGAAAGCATAAAATCACGTAACTGTTCACAGTCCGGACTCAAAACCAGCGTCTGATGATTTATAATACTCATACGTTACAGCTTAAATTTTATCCAGACCCTTTGTATATTTCAACCAGTAATATTTCAACGGATTCTTATACTTCAACTGCTTCCATGGCCGGCTTCCGTGCGGACGATGCCAGACAGGCAACACTGTAAACAAGTAATTCTGAAAACCTTTTTTCAACGCTTCGTGAGAAATCGTTACATCATACCAGTTCTTGGTCGCATCCAGCTCGTGAAAATCGAAAGCCTTCAGAAATGCAGGTGTCAACAGGGAACAACAGAAACTGCAATGTTTCTTCTCCGGATAGACCTTTCCTTCATTCCCTTTAGCATGCAGGTACGGATAATTGATGGCTCCAGCCTCATCGACGGTAACCGCAGCGGCAATCGCACAATCCGGACGGGCCGATGCGCCATCGAACAAGCCCTGCAGGGTATCCTTCTTGACTACCACATCCGATTCCACAATCAACAACCCCGCATCTGCCTCTATAGCCTCCTGCTGGGTCTTCTGAAGAACCAACAAATAATTCGGTGAGGGATGGTCAGTCAAATCGGACAAATTGACCAAACGGAAACCCATCTTTTTCGACTGCTCTTCCAGAATCCGTGTATTTTCTTCGGTACTGAAATCATTATATACCGTATATGTATAAGGAACAGTCAGTTCCGATTCCAGAATCGCTTTTACCGTTTCCAAAGTAAACTCGATAGAATCTTTAACTGGTGTGATAATATGCAGACTTTTCATGCTCATATAGTTTGTAGTTCTTTCTTGCACAGTTTTAAGGCAGCCTCTATCGTATCATCCATATCGGCATACGTATATTGGGCGAGACGTCCTCCGAACAGAATCTTTTCCTCCTTCCGGGCCAACTCCTGATAGTTGCTGAATATTTCTGAGTTACGGGCATCATTTACCGGATAATAAGGTTCTTTCCCGGGACCGAAACTGTCCGGATACTCATACGTAACGACGGTTACCGGCTGGTTACCGAACTCAAAATGTTTATGCTCAATGATTCGGGTATAAGGAACTTTCCGCTCTGTATAATTAATCACGGCGTTTCCCTGGAAATCTTCCATATCCAACAGTTGCTGCTCGAAACGCAGACTCCGGTATTCCAATGCCCCGCAACAGTAGTTATAGAATTCATCGATACATCCGGTAAACAAAGTCTTCTCGGCCATATCCTCCCAATGGGCACGGTCTTTGAAATAATTGACACCGAGTTTTACTTCCGAATTCTCGAGCAACTTATCTATCAAGACATTATACCCTCCTTTTGGAATACCCTGATATGCATCATTGAAATAATTGTTATCAAACACAAAGCGGAAAGGAATCCGTCTGATAATGAATGGAGGAAGTTCTGTAGCTGAACGGCCCCATTGTTTCTCCGTATATCCCTTAATCAGATAATTGTAGATATCCTCACCACACAATTTCAATGCCTGTTCTTCCAGATTAGCTGGTTCTGCAATGCTCTGATAACGATTACGCTGCTCTTCTATCTTTGCCTTAGCTTCTGCCGGTGTCTTTACGCCCCACAGCTGATAAAAGGTATTCATATTGAATGGAAGATTATAAAGTCTACCTCCGAAACAGGCTAAAGGAGCGTTTGTAAACCGGTTGAACTCAACAAGCCGGTTGACATATTCCCAAATTTCCTTGTTATCTGTGTGAAAGATGTGAGCTCCGTATTTATGTACATGGATGCTTGCCACATCATCGCAATATACATTTCCTCCACGATGCTCCCGCTTATCGATTACCAGACAGCGTTTCCCGAGCTTCGTTGCTTCATGAGCAAAGACTGCGCCGAACAGACCGGCTCCAACAATCAGATAGTCATATTGTTTCATCAGCAATCATGTTTATGGGACAAAGATAGGAAAAGGCGAGAGGAGAGGCAAACGAAAAACAAAGTTTTTCAGTTTTGGCTCTCCTCTCGCCGCCTCCTGTCTTATGAAAAGATAGGAATAAAATAGGATTTATCATGTTCCATGAAGTCCGAAAGAAAGTATCACGGCAAAATAAACGCCAAAAAAGCGCCTGAACGGACCTACCGGACACTGTTTTTTTTTTACCTTTGCCATTCCAATTCCATAAAGGGCAACATGAAAGTAATCGTAGACAACAAAATCCCTTACATCCAGGGAATCATCGAGCAACTGGCCGATGAAGTGATATACCTTCCGGGAAAAGCCTTCACTCCCGAAATCGTCAAAGATGCGGATGCCTTGCTCACCCGTACCCGTACACAGTGCAACCGCCAACTGCTGGAAGGAAGCCGTGTCAAATTCATCGGTACCGCTACCATCGGGTTCGATCATATCGATACAGAGTATTGTAAAGAGGCAGGTATCACCTGGAGCAATTGCCCGGGGTGCAATGCCGGAGCTGTGGAACAATACATTCACGCCGTTCTACAATTACTCCAACGCGAAAAAGGAATCGATTTACAGCATTCATGCCTGGGTATCGTAGGAGTAGGCCATGTAGGAAGCCGCATCGACCGGCTGGCCAAGCATCTGAACATGCGTGTCCTCCATAATGACCCTCCCCGAGCCGACCAGGGAGAAGAAGACTTTTGCAGCCTGCAGCAGATAGCAGAAGAATGTGACATCATTAGCTTCCATACGCCACTTATAAAGGAGGGTATCTATAAAACTTTTCATCTGGCAGACAATGACTTCTTCCGTCAGTTGAAGAAAAGGCCTTACATCATCAATACCTCACGGGGTGAGGTCATTGACACTCAAGCTATCCTGACAGCCCTGAACGAAAGAACGATTTCCGGAGCAGTCATCGATGTATGGGAGAACGAACCGGACATCAACCGGGAACTGCTGGACAAGGTTTTCATCGGCACCCCGCACATTGCCGGTTATTCGGCAGACGGCAAGGCCAATGCTACCCGCATGGTACTGGAAGCTTATTGCCGCTTCTTCGGGAAAGAAATGAATTTCAAGATCGCGCCTACTGAAACTCCTCACGATGCCTACGACCCCAACGAAGAAATCCGCATCCTGCAGCAATACAATCCCCACCGGGACTGCGAGGCCCTGCGTGCTCATCCGGAACGCTTCGAACAGCTACGGGGAGATTATCCACTGAGAAGGGAATAATAAAAATAAATAGACTTTATTGCCAAGTGCATATTCATACAATGCAGAAAGTCAACCCTTAATCAATCCATACGCCGAAGAGGCTCGGATTTGCCTGTTTTCAAGACTTTCGCGTGCACATAACCTATAAAATTGTGCAAAAAACCGCATTTATTTGCCTGAATATTTGCTTAGAACAAGAAATATTTATTCCTTTGCACCGAAAAATAAAACAAAATATTCTATTTATAAACTTAAAAATTGAAAATTATGTCTGAAATCGCATCAAAAGTACAGAAGATTATCGTTGATAAACTGGGTGTAGAAGAATCAGAAGTTGTTGCTACTGCTAGCTTCACAAACGATCTGGGTGCAGACTCATTGGATACTGTAGAATTGATCATGGAATTCGAAAAAGAATTCGGTATCTCTATTCCTGATGATCAGGCAGAAAAGATCCAGACTGTAGGCGACGCTATCTCTTACATCGAAGCTAACGCAAAATAATTAATTCTTTATGGAATTAAAAAGAGTAGTAGTAACAGGTCTTGGTGCGCTCACTCCGGTAGGTAATACAGTTCCTGAATTTTGGGAAAACCTCGTGAATGGAGTAAGCGGAGCAGGACCTATTACTCATTTTGACGCATCCAAGTTCAAGACTCAGTTCGCCTGCGAAGTAAAGAACTTCAATGCAACCGATTTCATCGACCGCAAAGAAGCACGCAAGATGGACCTCTATACACAATATGCCATCACCGCAGCGAAAGAAGCCGTAACCGATGCTGGAATTGATGTAGAAAAAGAAGACTTAAACAGAATCGGTGTCATTTTCGGAGTGGGTATCGGTGGCATCCATACCTTCGAAGAAGAAGTGATAAACTATGCACAGACCAAAGACACCATCGGTCCTCGTTTCAATCCGTTCTTCATCCCGAAGATGATTGCAGATATCGCATCCGGACAGATTTCCATGATTTACGGATTCCATGGTCCTAACTTCACTACCACTTCAGCATGTGCCTCCTCTTCAAACGCCATTGCCGATGCATTTAATTACATCCGTTTGGGAAAAGCCAACATGATTGTTACCGGTGGTGCAGAAGCTGCTATCTTCCCTGCAGGGGTAGGTGGTTTCAACGCCATGAACGCCTTGTCTACACGGAATGACGACCCGACACATGCTTCACGTCCGTTCAGCGCAAGCCGTGACGGTTTCGTGATGGGTGAAGGTGCTGGCTGTCTGATTCTGGAAGAACTGGAACACGCCAAAGCACGTGGTGCCAAGATTTATGCCGAGTTGGCCGGAACTGGTGCTTCTGCCGATGCTTATCACATTACAGCCTCTCATCCGGAAGGCCTGGGTGCGAAACTGGTAATGACAAGCGCTCTGGAAGACGCAGGTCTACAACCGGAAGACATCGACTACATCAACGTACATGGAACTTCTACTCCGGTAGGCGATATCTCAGAAGTAAAAGCTATCCAAGCCCTCTTCGGAGAACATGCCTATAAACTGAACATCAGCTCAACCAAGTCTATGACCGGTCATTTGCTCGGTGCAGCAGGAGCAGTAGAAGCAATTGCCAGCGTATTGTCTGTAAAGAACGACGTTGTACCTCCGACTATCAACCACGAAGAAGGCGACAATGATGAACACATCGATTATAGCCTGAACTTCACATTCAACAAAGCACAGCACCGTACGGTACGTGCCGCATTGAGCAACACATTTGGTTTTGGCGGTCACAATGCATGTGTAATCGTTAAAAAATACACCGAATAAACTGTGTTTGAAAATATTACAGATAAGATAAGACTTCTCTTCCGGAAGGATAAGGAGCCTTATCTTTGTTTTTATAGGATGTTGGGATTCTATCCACGGAACATTGACATCTATCAACAGGCCTTGTTGCATAAATCGTCTTCTGTCAAGGAGAAAGGGCATCTGCTGAACAATGAACGGCTGGAATTTCTGGGCGATGCCATTCTGGATGCCATTGTAGCCGACATTGTCTACAAGAAATTCGAAGGAAAACGCGAAGGCTTCCTCACCAATACCCGCTCTAAGATTGTACAGCGTGAAACACTGAACCGCGTGGCTGTAGAAATCGGACTTGATAAACTGATAAAATACACCACCCGCCAGTCTTCACACAACAGTTACATGTGTGGAAATGCGTTCGAAGCACTTATCGGTGCCATTTATCTGGACCGCGGCTATCGGGCATGCAAGAAATTCATGGAAGAGCGGATTATCGGGAAATACCTGAACCTGGAAAAGATTTCACGCAAAGAAGTCAACTTCAAGTCGAAACTGATCGAATGGAGCCAGAAGAACAAATTTGAAGTGGAATTCCAGATAGCCGGACAAACTGTCGATGAGAGCCAGAATCCGATTTTTGAGACTGTCGTCATGGTAGAAAATGTTGCCGGAGGACGAGGGAAAGGTTACTCGAAGAAGGAGTCCCAACAAGAAGCTGCCCATCAGACAATGGGCATGATTAAGAATGATCCTAAATTCATCGACGCTATCTTTGCAGCGAAGGCAAGCCGTGAACAGGCCGAAAACCCAGCCGCAACCGGAACGTCCGATGCAATTCAACCTGTAGAGCCTCAAGGGGTCACCCTTACGGCTGTAGCTGTAGAAGAAGAAATACCTACAGAAAAATACAATGATATAGAACGAATCATCAACGAAGCCGAAGAGGCTGCCTTTATGACAACCGAACAGACGGATAAAATATCCGAAGAAACCACAAAGGTTTAACATAAGGTTGTATCAGAACGTAACGACATCCATTCTGATACAACCTTATGTCATTTTATAGAAGCCTACAATCTAAAATAACAATTACTATGAGATTCTCTAAATTTTCAGTTTTAACGCTCATGGCAGTTTCCATGAGCATTTCGACGAGAGCCCAATCCTCTCAACAAGAACAACAGACAATGGATCAGTTCATCCAAGGTCTTATGGACAAGATGACCCTGGAAGAGAAAATCGGCCAGTTGAACCTACCTGCAACCGGAGAAATTATCACCGGAGAAGCCCAAAGCAGTAACATTGCCGCCTCCATCCAAGCCGGAAAAGTAGGCGGACTCCTCAACCTGAAAGGAGTAGACCGTATCAAAGAATTACAGAAACTGGCTGTGGAAAAGAGCAGATTGGGAATCCCTCTTTTATTCGGTATGGATGTCATACATGGGTATGAAACGGTTTTCCCGATTCCATTGGCCATGTCCTGTTCATGGGATCTGAAAGGTATCGAGCAGTCGGCACACATTGCCGCCACAGAAGCAAGCGCCGATGGAATCTGCTGGACTTTCAGTCCGATGGTAGACATTTGCCGGGATGCACGATGGGGAAGAATTGCCGAAGGTAGCGGAGAAGATCCGTATCTAGGGTCCCGCATTGCCGAAGCCATGGTCAGAGGATACCAAGGTGATATGAAAGGCAACGACCAGATTCTGGCCTGTGTAAAGCACTTTGCACTTTATGGTGCGCCTGATGCGGGCCGCGATTACAATACCGTAGACATGAGCCGTCTGCGCATGTATAACGAATACTTCGCTCCTTACAAAGCCGCTGTAGAAGCCGGTGCTGCCAGCGTAATGGCTTCCTTCAATACGGTAGATGGTATACCGGCTACCGGTAACCGATGGCTGATGACAGAAGTGTTACGCAACCAGTGGAACTTCAAAGGTTTCGTAGTAACCGATTATACAGGAATGGCCGAAATGATTGCCCACGGCATGGGAGACCTCCAGCAGGTATCAGCTCTGGCCTTGAAAGCTGGAATTGACATGGATATGGTATCCGATGGATTCTTAGGCACATTAGCTCAATCAGTGAAAGAGGGGAAGGTTACGGAAGCTGATATCGACCAGGCCTGCAGACGTATACTGGAAGCCAAATACAAAGCCGGACTCTTCGAAAACCCCTACAAATATTGTGATTCCAAACGGAGAGCCACCGATATCTTTACGGCTGCACACAGAGAAGCGGCACGGAAACTCGCCCGTGAATCATTTGTCCTGCTGAAAAACGAGAAACAGACATTGCCTCTGAAAAAGAGCGGTAAGATAGCCCTGATTGGCCCGCTGGCCAATACAAGAGCCAATATGCCGGGTACATGGAGCGTTGCAGCAGTAACCAGTAAATACTCCACACTGCTGGAAGGCTTGCAGAAAGCGGTAGCCGGCAAAGCACAAATTCTCTATGCGAAAGGAAGTAACCTGATGTATGACGCGCAACTCCAGAAAAACGCCTGTTCTTTTGCCGATGAAACCAGAGACAGCCGGAGTGACGAAGAAATGCTGAAGGAAGCACTGGAAGTAGCCAACCAGGCAGATATCATCGTAGCTGCTTTGGGAGAATCCTCCGAGATGAGCGGCGAATGCAGCAGCCGTACCCAATTGGAGATGCCCGATGCCCAAAGAGATTTGCTCAAAGCCTTGCTGAAAACCAATAAACCCATTGTCCTGTTGAATTTTGCAGGCAGACCGACTGTATTGACATGGGAACAGGAACACATTCCGGCCATTCTGAATGTATGGTTCGGCGGCAGCGAAACAGCCGATGCCATTGCTGATGTTATTTTCGGTGATTATTCCCCAAGCGGAAAACTGACGACCAGCTTTCCACGTACAGTAGGACAGGTTCCTATCCATTACAACTCATTCAATACCGGACGCCCACTGGCAGAAGGAAGCTGGTTCAGTAAATTCAAGACCAGCTACATCGACTGTCCGAATGAGCCCTTGTATCCATTCGGTTACGGCCTGTCATATACCAGCTTCAGTTACAGTCCCGTTACATTAAGTTCTACGACACTGGACAAGCAAGGCAGTATCACGGCTTCTGTCACTGTAAAAAATACCGGAAAGTATGATGCCGATGAAATCGTTCAGCTTTATATCCGCGACCTGGTAGGAAGTATTGTACGTCCGGTAAAGGAACTGAAAGGCTTCCAACGTATCCATCTGAAGCAGGAAGAAAGTCAGACCGTTTCATTCGAAATCACTCCGGAACAATTGAAATTCTACAATTCCAATCTGGAATATGTATATGAACCGGGAGAATTCCAAGTGATGATTGGTCCGAACAGCCACGATGTAAAACCTGTAAGCTTTACACTGAAATAACGACAATAATTTATCCTAATACAAAGGGTGTATAAGTGCGTGGACTTATACACCCTTTCTGCTCTATTTGAATCCTAACAAATTCTTACTTGTACTTCTGTACCCGTTCATCCTGAATGACACCTTTCCAGTTCATGCCGTAAGCAAAATCATACGTATGACCTTCACTATCAACATAAGGAATCATATCTCGGGGTACATCTTCCTTTTGTTCCTCTACCGTCTTCATATCTTTCGGGAATTGACACGGAAGCAATCCCGAAGGTTCAGCTTTACCGCTGACAATATCCAGCACAGGCTGATTGCTGGTTCCGAAACTTACCAGGATAGCATCGGCCGACTTTTCAAATTCCACAATAACCGGACGTGTCGCCGCCAACACGACGATAACAGGCTTGGCTCCCATTTTCTGCTTTGTAGCCTCTACCAACAGTAAATCACTCTTATTGGCAGTCTTGACAGACTTACCTCGATAACTGCGGTTCGTAAAATCCTCTTTCGCGTCTCCTCCGGCTACACTCTCAGCACGGGCAGCAGATGCTACATAATCATTATACTGTAAGCTGATAGGAACATAGCCGTTTCCACCCTTCTTCACATCTGCAGCATCGTATCCTGTGCCACTCATCGGTCCCTGTATAAAGACTAGCGCAAAATCAGCCTCCGACGGACTATCTACCACCTGATAATAATGACTTACCAACTCCAGGCTGACCGGATAGTCCCAATAATCCTTTGTCTTATTTCCAAAGAAATCTGCCACAGGCGGAAAGTAACGTTTCGGCACATATACCTTCAATTGCTGATTTTTCAATGGAAGTACATGATGCTTATTCTTCAGCATAACCAATGATTTGACTTGTGCATCATACCCTTCCTTCATGAAATCCTGGTTACCTACCAGTTTCTTTGTTTCGGCCGGATCCAGATACGGATTTTCGAACAATCCGGTACGGAACATCGGAAGCAGTAACCTGCGTGCAGACGCTCTGATTCGCTTGTCCCATGCCTGCTGGCCGAACTCCTTGACTCCCAAAGCAAACGCTGCCAATACAGGTTTCATATCATTATTCCCACCGAACTGGTCTACACCGGCTTTCAAAGCCTCATAATGACGTTGTACCACCGACAACTCCTCTACTCCCCAGCATTTTCCATCGAAAGAATCAATAGCCTTATTATCTGCTGTTACCATCCAGTCCGTACAGACAATGCCGTCGAAATGATACTTTTCACGCAATAAATCTGTCAATATATACTTGCTGAAATTATTTCCGACATTTTTCCCGGAAGGATCAATTCCATAAGAAATTGTATAATAAGGCATGATAGCTCCTGTCGTCTTTGTCGGCCCATCCAGTTTGAAGGCTCCCTCCACAAAAGGTTGCAGATGATCTGCCAAATTATTTCCTGGATAAACAGCATACTTTCCATAGTTATAATGCGCATCTCTTCCTCCTTCTTCCGGTCCTCCACTCGGCCAATGCTTGGTCATTGCTACGACACTCTCATACCCCCATCCATCTGCTATCTCTGCTTCCCCGTCTGAAGTCTGGAAGCCATCGATATAAGCTCTTCCCAAATCAGTCGTCAAATCAGGATCTCCACCAAATGTACCGGTAAAACGCGTCCAACGGGGCTCAGACGCCAGATCTACCTGTGGAGAAAGAGCCGTAGTAATACCTAAGGCACGATATTCTTTGGAAGCAATCTGTCCGAAGCGTTTCACCAGTTCCGGGCTGAAAGTAGCAGCCAGTCCCAACGAAGTAGGCCATTGGGAAATCTCTCCTCCTGCCCCGTAATTATATTCCGCATTGGCTGTAGTTTCATGCCGCGGGTCAGAACTGTTATTAGCAGGAATACCATGCCCCATACCTTCCACGTAAGCCTGCACATTGTTGTTCCACTGTGCAGCAACCTCCGGGCTCTGCACCTTAGTAATCAGCACAGCACGCAGATTATCATCCTTCAGAAAAGCTTTCTGCTCATCACTCAGGTCGGAAGGCTTCGCTCCGCTTTCCTCCAACGTTTTCCCGTTGTAGGTAGAAGCTCCATATCCACTTGATTGAGCAGGTATCTGTTGATGAGCACTATACAACATCAGGCCGGCAATCTCTTCCTCTGAAAGTTGGGAAGCCAGATCGATAGCCCTCTCTTCAAACCCCAAACGCCAGTCCTCATACTTGTCCAGTTTTCCGTTCCGGTTCAAGTCTTTAAAGACATACCCGTCGTCCTCAATCAGTTTCACTCCCGAAGAAGGAGCATATCCCAATGTTGCTCCCCCTTTCTGCGTAACTCTTACATACCCTTCTTTCGACTCTTCACTCCATTTCTGCGGTGTCGTGCAGGCACTATAGGTCATAGCCAATCCTATGGCCCATATAGCAATACTGTGATTCTTCGGTTTCATAGCTTATCATTTAACAAACAATTCGGTCAGGAAACGGCTCAGATAGATGCGCCAATTCTTCCAGATATGTCCACCTTCACTTTCATAATACGTATAAGGATATTGGTTGGCATCCAGCATAGCGCGCAATGCTTTATTCTTTTCATACAAGAAATCTTCTTTCCCGATACCTATCCAATACAATTTCGGATGACCGGCGAACAATGTCTGCAACTTGCCCTCCAGGTCCTGATACATTTCACTTTCTTTTTCTACGGTATTCGCCGCAGAAAACAAACCTATGTAATCGAACATATCCGGATAATTGGCAGAAATATACAACGTATGGAAGCCACCCATAGAAAGTCCGGCCAAGGCACGACCATGTTTTTCTTTTATGACCCTATAATGCTGTTCTACATAATTGACAATGTCTGGGAAGGAACGTTCAAATTCCCCATTCTTTCTGCGGGACTCAGTCAGTGAAGGCTTGACCATTGGTCCGGAAGCCTCTCCTGGAGCCGCCGATTGAGAAACATTTCCATTGGGCATTACAACCAACATCGGTCGGGCTTTCCCTTGTGCTATCAGATTATCCAGAATCTGAGTCAACCTTCCCAATTCACTCCAGGCATTTTCATCCCCACCGGAACCGTGTAACAGATAAAGTACCGGATATGTATCCTGATTTTTATTGTAACCGGCAGGTAAATAAATAGTCATCCGGCGCTGTTCACCACCGAGGGTTGGACTATCATACCATTCCTTGATCAGTGTTCCGTGTGGGACATTCTGTACCTTGTAAATGTCTCCACAACCGTTACCTATAATAAAATAATTGGAGATAGTCGCGACATCCCTAAGCTGGAATACATTGTTTGGATCCGCTACCTGCAAACCATCCACACGGAACGTATAACAATACAATTCCGAAGCCAACGAATCAGTAGTATAAGTCCAAAGGCCATTCTCATCCTTGTGCAAGGCAGCCCTGCCCGGCCCCGCCGTTTTTCCAAAAGGAGTTTCATACAACTGTGTCGCCAAAAAATCACCCTGCACCTCAACTGTCCGGGCCTCTGGAGCATAGATTCTGAAAGTAACGCGTCCATCTTCCTGTAACTCCGGCGATACGATATCAGATCCTCCCCAAAGCGCTTGTTGTGCTACACAAGGCAGTATACCCATTACTCCCAAACAAAAAATAGAAAAAATCTTCTTGTTCATCATACGGATTTATGTTTTTCATGTGTATACAAAAGTAAGATACATTTTGCTTACGTAGATAATTTATCATCAGTTTTTTAAATGGACAGGCACAAAAAATTACAGCGTATGGAATCAATCAGATTTCTCCATACGCTGTAACATGCAAACACTAATTTTTACTTAACCGAAGCAGACTCCCATCCGCCTGCCTTGCAGAATCAGGTCATGGTCTGGTGTCACCAACTTCAGTTTACCAGCCACTTCACCCAAAGGAACCGAATCGATACGGTCGCCTTTCAATGCAATCATCCGTCCGAACAGGCCTTGTGCTATCAGTTCCGTTGCATGGCCTCCCATGCGGGTAGCCAGGTTACGGTCGAAAGCAGTAGGGCTTCCTCCCCGCTGGATATACCCCAATACCGTTTCACGCGTTTCGAAACCTGTCTCATAAGCTATCTCTTCGGCTATATACTGGGCTGCTTTTTTCCCTTCCATCGTCTGGATACCTTCGGCCACTACTACGATGGAGTAAGGTTTCCCTTTCTTCAGACGGTTGATGATGGTATCACCTATCCGATGAATATCGTACGGAATCTCCGGAAGCAGAATAATGTCTCCTCCACCGGCCATACCGGAATGCAAAGCAATCCAACCGGCCTTGTGACCCATCACCTCAATCACCATCACCCGCTGATGCGAGCTCGCTGTAGAGTGCAAGCGGTCGATAGCCTCTGTTGCAATGGAAACAGCCGAATCGAAACCGAACGAAATATCAGTACCCCATACATCATTGTCGATGGTTTTAGGAATTGAAACCACATTCACCCCCGATTCCATCAGCTTTGCTGCAGTCTTCTGTGTTCCGTTTCCACCGATACACACAATACAGTCCAGTTCACGGTTGCGGATAGTATTCAACATCATGGCAGGCTTATCCTCCGAGGCCGGACTCATCCGACGCTTGAACGGTTTCTCACGCGAGGTTCCTAAAATGGTTCCTCCCATATTCAACAGACCGGTCAATGAGTTTTCAGTCAACGGCGTGATATCGTCGTCCAACAAACCCCGGAATCCGTTATGGATACCGTATACTTCTATTCCATAATGATTGATAGCTGTCTTACAAACCCCACGGATTGTGGCGTTGATACCCGGACAGTCACCACCAGAAGTTAAAATTCCTATCTTCATATTTCTTCCCTATTGAGATTGTAACGTAAAGGTATACAAAAATGTGCTGAAATACCTATATTACGAAAAAAATAATAAGGCATACCTCTAATTTAAATAGAAATACCCTACCTTTGCACGGATAAGGATTGAAACGTTACAACCGATGAATTCAACGAAATTAATAAGGAACTTATTCTGTTCCAGACAAAAAGAGATCGATTTGTATGCCACTCAGGCAGAAGCGATTCAGAACAGAATATTCCATAAACTGATAGAGCATTCCAGCGCAACCGAATGGGGGCGTAAATATACCTATACACAAATCAAAAAATATGCTGATTTCCAGCATGTACCCATCCAGACCTATGAAGATGCCAAAGGCTATATCGACCGTATGCGTCATGGAGAGAAAGATGTTTTGTGTCCGGGTAAAGTCATCTGGTATGCCAAGTCATCCGGAACAACCAATGACAAGAGCAAATTCATTCCGGTCAGTCCGGAAGGACTGAAAAATATCCACTATCGTGGAGGTATAGACGCGGTAGCCTTGTATTTACGGGAAAATCCGGAAAGCCGGTTCTTTTCCGGAAAAGGATTGATTCTAGGCGGAAGTCACAGCCCGAACTACAATGTAAAGGATAGTCTGGTGGGTGACCTTTCGGCCATTCTGATACAGAATATCAACCCGTTGGTCAATCTCATCCGCGTACCGAGCAAGGAAATCGCATTGCTGAGCGAATTCGAGGAAAAAGTGGAACGCATCGCCGAAACCACCATCCACAAGAATGTAACCAACCTGTCAGGAGTCCCTTCGTGGATGCTGGCTGTCATCAAGCGTATTCTGGAAAAGACCGGTGCCAAACATTTGAATGAGGTATGGCCGAACCTGGAAGTATTCTTCCATGGAGGCGTCTGCTTCACTCCTTACCGTGAACAGTACAAGCAACTGATTCCGAGTGACAAGATGCACTACATGGAAACCTACAATGCCAGCGAAGGTTTCTTCGGCCTGCAAAGCGACCTGCATGACCCCGCCATGACACTGATGATAGATTACGATGTATTCTACGAATTCATCCCCATGGATGAACTGGACAGCCCGAAGCCGAATGTTGTCCCGCTTTGGGGCATAGAGGTGGGAAAGAACTATGCCATGCTCATCAGTACTTCCTGCGGCCTGTGGCGATACATGTTGGGAGATACCGTACGGTTCACCCAGAAAGACCCGTACAAGTTCATCATCTCCGGCCGTACCAAACATTTCATCAACGCCTTCGGTGAAGAGCTGATGGTCGACAATGCCGAAAAAGGGCTGGCACGTGCCTGCCAGGAAACAGGAGCGCAAGTGCTGGAATATTCGGCCGCTCCGGTATTCATGGACGCAAATGCCAAATGCCGTCACCAATGGCTCATCGAGTTCAGTGTGATGCCGGATTCCATCGAAAGATTCCGTCACATACTGGATACAGCCTTACAGGAAATCAATTCCGATTACGAAGCCAAACGGCACAAGGACATCACCCTCCAGGAGCTGGAAATCATCGTAGCCCGTCCGGGACTTTTCCACGACTGGCTGAAACAGAAAGGAAAACTGGGAGGCCAGCATAAAGTACCCCGTCTGAGCAACAATCGTGAGTATATCGAAGAAATGTTGAAATTAAATTAAAAAACTACGGGGATTCACAAAAATTTCCCTTCTTTGTGAATCCCTGTTTCTACTAGCTATTGATAAAACCACCTGATTATACATGAAACCGATTCCGAAATATATTGCCATCCTACTTGTACTGATTGGATTTTATGCATGCGCCAGCCAAGGGACTCCCGACGGTGGGCCGTATGACGAGACTCCACCGAAGTTCGTACGAGCTACCCCTGAGCCGAATGCGACCAACAACACCCGTAAGAAAATCTCCATCGAATTCGATGAATACATCAAACTGGAGAACGCTTCGGAGAAGGTTATCATCTCGCCTCCTCAGAATGAGAGTCCGGAAGTAAAAACAAGCGGACGCAGCGTGGTTGTAGAATTCTTTGATACACTGAAAGCCAATACAACTTATACCATCGATTTTGGCGATGCCATCGTAGATAATAACGAAGGAAATCCGATGGGGAACTTTGCCTATGCATTCTCTACCGGTTCTACCATCGATACCATGGAAGTATCCGGTACCGTACTGAACGCGCAGGACCTGGAGCCCATCAAAGGAATTCAGGTCGGCCTTCACCGCAACCTGAACGATTCGGCTTTCACGACACTGCCTTTCGACCGTATTTCACGTACAGACAGCCGCGGACATTTCACCATCAAAGGAGTTGCTCCAGGCAAATACCGTATCTATGCACTGATGGACGGGAACCAGAATTACCTGTTCGATTCAAAGACCGAAGCGATAGCGTATCTGGATTCACTCATCATCCCCAGCATGGAAGGAGCCGTCCGCCAGGACACTATCTGGCACGAAAACGACTCCCTGCACTTCGATACCATACGGGAAGTGAAATATACCCGGTTCCTTCCGGATAATATCATCCTGCGCGCTTTCAAGGAAGAGAATACCCTTCAGTACCTGGCCAAGAGCGAGCGTGAACAGCTGAACCGCTTCTCGCTGTACTTCAGCGCTAAAGCCGATACCCTTCCTACCATCAAAGGCCTGGACTTCGACGACAAGGATGCTTTTGTCATCGAAAAGACAGCCGGTAACGATACCATCCGATACTGGTTGAGGGATACGACTCTATGCGAACGCGATACACTGACACTGCAGCTGACCTATCTGGCGACAGATACCCTCGGCCAATTGGTCCCGAAGACCGATACACTCCGTATGACCAACAAAATCGATAAGAAACGTCGGATGGCGCTGGCTGAAGAAGAACGGAAAAAAGCAGAAAAAGAACAGAAAAAGAAAGCCAAGCAAGGAGATACCCTCGAAGTGGCCAAGACCGAATTCCTTCAGATGACGGTAGACGCCCCGTCTTCAATGGATATCAACCGGAATGTCGTACTGAAATTCGAGGAACCGGTAGAACGGATCGACACCAGTGCCTTCCACCTGGCCGTCATGGTAGATTCTGTCTGGCAAGACATTCCTTTCCTGTTTCAGGCAGACACAGTGCTTCCCCGACTGTATCAGATACTGGCCGACTGGCAACCAGAGCAGGAATACCAGCTCAAGATAGACTCCATGGCCATCCAAGGATTATACGGTCTGCATACCGATAAAGTAGAAAATAAGATAAAAATCAAGGCATTGTCCGAATACGGTACACTGTACCTGAACATTCGGGGAGAAGGACCACACGCCATCGTACAACTCCTGAACTCCAATGACGCAGTCATTCGCCAGCAGCCGGTCAGCGACAAGCATACGTGCGATTTCTACTTCCTGCAACCGAGTACAAAATACTACATCCGCTTGTTTAACGACACGAATAACAACGGGAAGTGGGATACCGGCGACTACAAAAACAAAATCCAGCCGGAGGAAGTCTACTACTTCCCCAAAGTATGGGAGATGAAAGCCAACTTCGACTTTGAAGAGACATGGGACCTGAAGAGTACCCCGCCCGACAAACAGAAGCTGGATGAAATAAAGAAACAGAAACCCGATGAAGCCAAAAAAGTCAAGGACCTGAATAAAGAACGGGCCCGTAAATTAGGAAGAACAACATGATGAAGAAATGGATGATTTGTCTATGCCTTCTCATCGGAGGGCTGACAGCAAAAGCACAATGTGGCGCCTTCAATGATGCCATCAAACCCGGTGAAACACTTTCATACGAACTGAAGTTCAACTGGAAATTCATCTGGTTCAATGTAGGATGGGCGCAGATGAATGTCCATCAGACAGAATACAAAGGTAAGGAATGTCTGCAGACCGACCTGCTTACATTCACCAACAAACGGGCTGACCGTTGGTTCAAGATGAGAGATACCTTGACGTGTATCACCACAAACGACCTGATTCCGCTTTTTTTCCGGAAAGCCGCTGAAGAAGGGAAAAGATACTCCATCGATGAAGTGAACTTCAGCTACCGGAACGGGAAATGTATTGTCGACCAACAGCGTACCTTACGGGGCGAAACGAACAAGCGCCATGACGAAATGGGTGTCTGCGTATACGATATGCTGAGTATCCTTCTGCAGGCACGTTCATACGATGCCTCCAAGTACAAGCCGGGACAGAAAATCCTCTTCTCAATGGCTACCGGCAGGGAAATCGAGAAACAGACCCTTATCTACCGGGGAAAAGAGAACTACAAGGCAGAAAACGATGTTACCTACCGCTGCCTGGTCTTCTCACTGGTAGAATACAAAGACAACGAAGAAAAGGAAGTCATCACTTTCTATGTAACCGACGACCGTAACCACCTTCCGGTACGCCTGGATATGTATTTGAACTTCGGTTCAGCCAAAGCCTTCCTGACCAACATCAAAGGCAACAAATATCCGCTGACTTCCATCATCAGTAAGAAATAACCTCCTCCTTTCGGAGATAGACGTATTTCATATCCTTTTGTTCCCCTGAAGAGAACTACAACGGTTTTCTTCAGGGGAAATTTTTGTGCTGAAGAATTTTATTATCTTTACCGCAGATTCAAGCACCCCTGATATGAAAAAAATCAAACTAGGACTTCTGCCACAAATTCTGATTGCCATCGGACTGGGCATTGCTGCCGGCACCGTCTCACCGGCACTTCCTGTACGCATTTTCGTGACATTCAACGCCCTTTTCAGCCAGTTCCTGAACTTCATCATTCCACTGATTATTGTAGGACTGGTCACTCCGGCCATCGCCGATATCGGGAAAGGGGCCGGAAAGATGTTGGTGGCCACCGTTCTTCTGGCTTACGGCGCTACCCTGTTCTCCGGATTTCTTTCGTTCGGCGTAGGTGAAACATTTTTCCCCAGCCTCATCACACGGAACATTCCGTTGGAGGAAATCAGTGAGGCAAAAGGCACCACTCCCTTCTTCACCATATCCATACCGGAACCCCTCAATGTAATGACAGCCCTTGTCATGGCCTTTACTGTCGGACTCGGACTGGCACACCTGGATACCGGTTATCTGAAAAATGCCTGCAATGATTTCAAGGAAATCATCGTCAAGACCATCCAGACCGTCATCCTTCCCCTGCTTCCGATATACATCTTCGGTATCTTTTTCAATATGACGCATTCCGGACAAGTGTTCCACGTATTGGCCGTTTTCGTCAAGATTATCGGAATCATTTTCCTCCTGCATATTTTCCTGCTGATATTCCAGTACTGTATCGCTGGACTGTTGGTACGCAAGAACCCGTTCCGTCTGCTGGGAAAGATGATGCCGGCCTATTTCACCGCTCTAGGTACACAGTCTTCGGCCGCCACCATTCCCGTTACCTTGAAACAGACCATCCGGAACGGAGTACACGAAGGAATTGCCGGATTTGTAATTCCACTGTGTGCCACCATCCACCTGTCCGGAAGTACCATGAAGATTGTAGCCTGCGCACTGGCACTGATGATGATGCAGGACATTCCATACGACTTCCAAATGTTTTCGGGATTCATCTTCATGCTGGGAGTAACCATGGTAGCCGCTCCGGGAGTTCCGGGTGGAGCCATCATGGCTTCTCTCGGTATCCTGTCGTCCATGTTGGGATTTGACGAAAACGCACAGGCCTTGATGATTGCTTTGTACATCGCCATGGACAGTTTCGGCACGGCGTGCAATGTGACCGGCGACGGAGCCCTGGCCCTCATCATCGACAAATGGTTCGGTCCGTCAAAATCTCAACACCAGTAACCGGAAAACAACCATTCACAACGTACATCACCTGAAAACGACAGGAGGCTGTCTACCCTGAAAGAGTAACAGCCTCCTGTCGTTTTTATCTATATTGTCAGATTACTTGTTCAATTTCCAAGTGAATCCGTCTTTGGTATCTTTCACTTCAAAGCCCAAGGCAGCCAGGTTATCGCGTATCTTGTCGCTGGTCGCCCAGTCCTTGTTGGCCTTGGCCTGCATACGCTGTTCCAACAGCATGTCCACTACCTTGCCGTATGCTTCTTCACGGGCAGCATTGTTCTCAGCCTCTGCTTTCAGACCCAGAATATCGAATACGAAGAGATGGAATACCTGCTTCAGCTCTTCCAGGTCGGCCTCACTGATACTTGCCTTCTTGTCAATGACCGTATTGATCATACGGGTCGCATCAAACAGATGAGAGATGACAATCGGCGTATTCAGGTCATCGTTCATGGCTTCGTAACATTTTTCACGCAGTCCGGCCGGTTCGATACCCGAAGTCGTCTTCGCCGGTGTAATGCGTTCCAGGTTCTTCACACCTTCCAACAGACGTTCCAGTCCCTTTTCGGCAGCCTGTAGCGCTTCGTTACTGAAGTCCACCGTACTGCGATAATGTGCCTGCAGGATAAAGAAACGGATAGTCATCGGCGAATAAGCCTGAGTCAGCAGCTTGTTCGAACCGGTAAAGAACTCATCCAAGGTAATGAAATTACCCAGTGACTTACCCATCTTCTGTCCGTTGATGGTAATCATGTTGTTGTGCATCCAGTAGCGTACCATGTCATGTCCCTGTGAAGCGACACTCTGTGCAATTTCACATTCGTGGTGCGGGAAAATCAGGTCCATACCTCCACCGTGAATATCGAAGTTCTCGCCCAGATACTTGCGTCCCATAGCGGTACACTCACAGTGCCAACCCGGAAAACCGTTGCTCCACGGCGAAGGCCAGCGCATGATGTGTTCCGGCTGGGCACATTTCCACAAAGCGAAATCGGCCGGATTATGCTTTTCCTGCTGTCCGTCCAGTTCACGGGTAGTATTGATGACATCGTCCAGGTTACGTCCGGAAAGTTTTCCGTAGTGATGGTCTTTGTTATATTTGGCTACATCGAAATAAACGGAACCCTGACTCTCGTAGGCATAACCGTTCTTCAGAATTTCCTCCACCAGCTGAATCTGCTCGATGATGTGTCCGGAAGCGTGCGGTTCAATGCTAGGCGGCAGTACGTTCAGTGCCTCCATGGCTTTGTGGTAGCGGTTCAGGTAATACTGCACCACTTCCATCGGTTCCAACTGTTCCAGACGGGCTTTCTTGGCAATCTTGTCTTCGCCGTCATCGGCATCGTGTTCCAGGTGACCCACATCGGTAATGTTTCGTACGTAGCGCACCTTGTATCCCAGGTGAGTCAGGTAGCGGAACAGGATATCGAACGTGATGGCTGGACGGGCGTGCCCCAAGTGGGCGTCACCGTACACGGTAGGACCACATACATACATGCCTACATGCGGGGCATGCAAAGGAACGAAAGCTTCCTTGGTACGGGTCAGTGTATTGTAAATGATTAGTCTATTCTCCATAATTCAACGTGTTAGATTGCAAAGTTATAAATTTATAAGAGAAAAGCGTGATTTCTCACAAAAAATCACGCTTTTCCTGATAGCCACGCCAAAGTGCCCTGCCCAATCCACTCAGTATTCGCTCCCTTCAGAAATTACTTGTCAGGCGATAAAGAAGAAAAATCCATAAAAAAACAACTTCCATCCCTAACACTACGATAATCTCCCTATTTTTGTATCATCAATCAGAAATACACATACTATGAACAAACATTTTACCTTTTTAGGCGCGCTTGCCTTGTCGGCAGGATTGACTCTCCAGGCACAGAATGTCAATCAGTTGGTCGTACAAGCCAATAAACTGGGAGCAGAAATCCAGCCCACCCTATACGGACATTTCTTCGAAGACATCAACTTCGGAGCCGACGGAGGTCTGTACGCCGAACTCATCAAGAACCGCTCATTCGAATTTCCGGATAAATTCGCCGGATGGGAAATCTTCGGAAACGTTACCTTGCAGGATGACGGACCGTTCAAACGTAATCCACACTATGTACGTCTGGGCAATCCGGGACACATGCATAAACATACCGGTCTGGAGAACGGAGGATTCTTCGGCATCGGCCTGAAAGCCAACGAAAAATACCGCTTTACCGTATGGGCCCGCGGAGAAAACCAGAAAATCAGAGTCGAACTGATAGACAACGCATCCATGGGCGAAAGCCAGGTCATTACCCAACAGGAAGTAGCCATCAACTCCAAGGAATGGAAAAAATACGAAGTGATACTGACCTCACCGGTGACTTTCGAGAAGGCTCACCTGCGTATCTTCCTGACTACTCCGGGAACACTCGACCTGGAACATGTATCCCTCTTCCCGACAGATACCTGGAAAGGACGTGAAAACGGACTGCGCAAGGATTTGGTTCAAGCTTTGGTAGACACCAAACCGGGAGTGTTCCGCTTCCCGGGCGGCTGTATCGTTGAAGGTACCGACCTGGCTACCCGCTACAACTGGAAAAACTCGGTAGGTCCGGTAGAAGACCGTCCGCTGAACGAGAACCGCTGGCATTACACCTTCCCGTACCGCTTCTTCCCTGACTATTTCCAGACTTACGGTATGGGATTCTATGAACTCTTCCTGCTGGCTGAAGATATGGGAGCCGAACCGCTGCCGGTAGTAAGCTGCGGTTTAGCTTGCCAATTCCAGAACGATAATCCGGAAGCACATGTAAAAGTATGCGATTTGGGAAGCTACATTCAGGACGCACTCGACCTGATAGAATTCGCCAACGGAAGCACCGACACGAGGTGGGGAAAACTGCGTGCCGATATGGGACATCCAGCTCCGTTCAACCTGAAATTCATCGCTGTAGGCAACGAGCAGTGGGGTCCTGAATACCCGGAACATCTGAAACCGTTCGTAGAAGCTATCCGTAAGGCTTATCCGGACATCCACATCATCGGTTCATCCGGTCCTAACTCAGAAGGTGACCAGTTCGACTACCTGTGGCCGGAAATGAAAAAACTGAAGGTAGACCTGGTAGACGAGCACTTCTACCGTCCGGAAGACTGGTTCCTGAAATCGGGCAACCGCTATGATAACTACGACCGCAAAGGTCCGAAAGTATTTGCCGGCGAATACGCCTGCCACGGAAAAGGCAAGAAATGGAATCACTTCGAAGCTTCCCTGCTGGAAGCCGCTTTCCTGACTGGTGTAGAACGTAACGCCGATGTAGTCTATATGGCTACTTATGCTCCGCTATTGGCTCACGTAGAAGGATGGCAGTGGCGTCCGGACCTTATCTGGTTCGATAACCTGCGTTCGGTACGTTCCTGCAGCTGGTATGTACAGTCACTCTACGGCCACAACAAAGGTACCAACGTAGTCCCGTTGACTATGGACAAGCAGCCGGTAAGCGGTCAGGAAGGACAGAACGGTTTGTTCGCCAGTGCTGTTTGGGATGAACCGACACAGACCTACATCGTAAAGGTAGCCAACGTATCCGACAAGGCTCAGAAACTGAACGTCGAGTTCAAGGGCCTGAAAAAATCCGTTCAGTTGGGCGAAGGAACCTGCACCACGCTGCATTCCGATAACCTGGATGCCGAAAATACCCTGGATAACCCGAACCTGATTGTTCCGAAAGAAAGCAAAATCGATATCGAGAACAACGTCCTGAATACTGAAATCGGTGCCAAGACATTTGCCGTCTATAAGTTTGTGAAAACTACCAAATAAACGGGTTTAACTATATTGCCTTTTAAAGACCTGTTCCCTCCTGTCTCACGAAATGAGATAGGAGGGACAGGTCTTTTACATTTTGACACTTTGATAAACCGGAACACTAAGAATAAGCTAATCCGTATTTAAATTCGAGACTTTCAGGAAATAACGATTCTCGTTGAGTCCCTCAATGTCATAAAACAGGAATTTCCAACAACACGTAAAACAAAAGTAAAGATAAAGAAAATAGCAGATATACTAAGAAGTGTATTTCTTCATTTATACTGACATATAGATATTCCGAACTACACTTCATTCCTTACACTTCCAGCTTCAGCATCCCGCTATTTTATATTCTCAGAAGGACATCCAGGCACCTTCCAGCAAAGGTCTAGTCGTTTAAAGAGAAAGAATCAGACGTTTTTGCGCAACTGCCCGGACGTTTCATTGGAAATATGATTTCGTTTTTGTGTTAACGAATCAGGGAATTTTAATAATTTTACCTATTATAGATTCTCTCTTATATCGTTAAATGAAGAATGAATTAACAGTTCCCGATTATCTGCAGTAATTTGCGAAGATAGCAAGTAAGTGAAACAAGATGATTGGTAACATATAGAAACTGATTCTGAAGATTTACCATCAGAGAGATAAGTCTACTTATTTGAAAGCCCACCTCACCGTATCTCGCTGATACGGTGGGCGGGATTTCTATTGAGCAGTTTCAACAGATAATGTTCAATTTTTTTGAAAGATATCAGAAGTTATATCATGGACATACGTCCAGTCGTTATCAATACGTACCGTATATGTATCATAACCAGACTTTGGATTAATATTCATAGGCTCCTCAACGGTCCCTATAGAATAAAACTGATTACAAAGTATATCATATTGATAAGCATCACTATTAAGCGCCTTATCATCATCCCCACTATAATTACTTGTTTTTAAGTGAACTCTTTTAATTTCGTTATCATTCACATCATAATATATAATGTTCAAGGTAGCATAACCATTGTCAGCAAACTTTGAATGATGTGAGCCATTATTAAATGGACATAAAAAACAACTACCAAACAATACGCCTGTCTTAGATTCCGGACTTTCTGATAATGAAAAACTCGCTTTCATTTCATCGGCATATAAGATGTTACTGGCAAATGTATAATAGTCACCTGGTTTCAAGCCAGAAGAGTAATTACTAGCTTTTTCCATATCAAAAGTCAGTAGTGGCACAAATTGAAAATTACTGTTACTAGTACTAACAATCCCATTATAATTCTTATCATCTAAAAGGTCAGCTGGAAACTTGATTCCCTCCAAAGGAAGGTATGTTCCAATGGTTATTTTACCAACCTTTATATTATCTTTATTATCATCTTGCACATAAGCCGGTACACAATTCAGACAAGCCATCAGACCTGCCACCTGACGGGTTAGTGTAAGTTTTACCGTACCTTCTTCAAACAATCCAAAAGCATTGACGACTGTTTGAACATGTCCTGCAAAGATTTCTTCATCAATATGGTTTTGGGGCACTTCATTAAGTTCCGGCGGAGTATATTTCCATATCATATCCTCAATATATTCTGCTTCCAACTCATCCTCACTCTCTCCACAATGATAGCCATAAGCAACAATATGAAATTCTGTGCACGCTGTTAAACCACTTAATCTCAATTTTAGAGAAGTGATTTGACCTAATAAATTATCCGGTATTTGAACAATATTACCACTAACTGTTACACCGTTTGAAGATGAAGGACCCTCTATACCACTAACTTCGCTGATTGTAACATCCTCATCAGGAGTCGCGGTATTGAATCGATAGAATTTGAATGCAATCCGATTTATATTATTAGCCGCGTCAGAATTTTCAAGAGGTCTTGCAGCCCTGGAAATCGCATCCGACAATGAGAATTCAATGACACCTTCTCCAGGCTGTAGTTCAATGTCATCCATAATTTCTGTTTCCTCGCCTTTCTCTACATACACTATTTTCTCCTTGACACAGGCAGTAAACGCCATCATGACAGCAAGTACCGCAAACAACAAGATTCTGATTCTCATGTCACTTCATTTTAAACAATAAAACTTCATTTCCCCTTATCTGATTTTTACGGATATCAATTGCTGATAAAAGGAATATCCGTAAACCAATCAAATGACTGTAACAAAGCTATCGTTTTCCTTGATACGTTTTGTTTCATAATCACAAATTGTCTGGTCTAAAACCACAAGAAATTACAAATCCGTCAAGGAAGAGGCGCCATTTCGTAAATAATCGGAAGGAAGAGCCCCTGTGTATTTTTTGAAACACCGTAAAGCGGTTTCACGCGACCGGAAACCGACCTGGAAAAACGCGTCCTGCACGCTGCTCACCTGTCCGGAATCGGCCAGTTTCAGGAACTCCATGATTCGCCTCTGATTAATCAGGTCCGAATAATTCTTGAAACCGGCTTCCTGAATCGCTTTCGACAGATAACTCCGGTTGGTATACAGCTTCGAGGCCAGTTCCGGCAGATTCATATCCGGATTCCTCCAGATTTCTTCTTCATCCATCAACCGGTACAATTCTTCTATCAGCGGATTAATTACTTTCGGTTCTTCCGTAGTGGAAGGAACTTGTAACGAAAGAGCAGCATCGACCTTAGGCGTTTCTACCCGCTGGACGCCGAAACGGACAAACAGCTCCTGATACGTCATCCATACCCCCACGCACATGGCCGCCGTCAGTTGGAAGACATTGAAAACTGTCAATCCCGTCAGCATGAACAGAATAAAAAAAGATTCCTATCACCTGGATAACAAAAGCATAATGGAGGACTCCCCGGCTGCTGACACCACTCTCTCTCCAGTTATAAGGAATAAAGAACAGCAGCAACGCATAAGGAACCAGACACAGGAACAAAGCTGCCACCCGGAACCAGACATTGAACTCACCGATATATAGCCAGATATCAGAAAAAGAGTGTAATTCCCGACAATACGGACGGACAAACAGGAGTATCACAATCAAGGTTACCCCAGGAGAATATAATTGAAGCAGTCGCCTGAACGTAAACCAACTCTTATTGATGACCTCAATGGGATACAGGAAAAGCATCAGAAGCAACATAAGACCACCGGACATATTCTCGGGTGGAAGGATACGTCCAGATATGGGACGTCCTCCCTCTACAGCCGCCAGCCGCACCAGAAATACCAGTGCCACCACAATCCACGTAAAACACAGGTAATAACGCGAACGGTCTCCATAGTCCCGCCGAAACCACAAAAGTAATCCACACAGCAAGAATGTGCTGATTCCCCAACACAACAATATTTTCAGTTCATTCATAAGCCCCAGCAACAGGTATTTCGTACAAGCAGAAATGCCTGTCATTTATTATAAGTGATATTCAGATGATTCAACCGACAGACCTGTTTCATTTCAACAATTTCAGTGTTCCAAAAAAGAAAGGGCCACTTCTAATAAAAAGAAAGACAACGATATACGATTAACCGGTCCTTGTTCCCGATTATGACTTCCTCTTTATCCTGATTTATCCATAAACAAATGTAACCACTTATCAAAAACTTCTAATACCCTGGGGCAAACAACGTACTTTTTGAAACTTCTTATATACGAAATGACACATCCGGAAAGAAGGATATGAAGAACCAAAGTCCGAAACAGATAATAACAGAACAGACAAGCGGGCAAAAGACATCTCCATTCATCTTTTGCCCGCTCATCAGAAAACAATACAAAAAACTACTGCCGTCAGGACACCCGTTGCTTCAGAAACTGTTTAGGCGTCAATCCGGTCAGCTGCTTGAACTGTCTGTAAAAGGTAGTGCGCGAACCGAAACCGGCTTGCGTATAGATTGTGTCTACATTGACCGCATCGTTATGCGTCATCAAATGGATGGCATAATTTACCCGGTATTCGGCCAACCATGTACTGAAATTGGTTCCCGTCATGCGATTGATGGCATTCGACAAATGAGTACGGTTGGTGATAGCTGCCTTAGCCAGCAGCGAAATGTTCAATTCCGGATTCAGGAATGGCCGGTCTCGCTCCATCACCAGCAATACCCGGTAATACAGTTCCCGGTAAAACTCATCTCCTTTCGCATCAGCAACCGATTCATCGTTCATGACCGGCTGGGATGCATCATCCTCCGTCTCCGCCCCGTCTTCTACAACCGTCACATCCGGCGGCAGCGAATGTTTCTCCCACTCGGACTTCAGATACAATTCCATTTCCCGCCAACTGATATACCGCCTCATCAATGTTTCAAACAGGGTACGGAGCTGGCGTTTCTTGTGCCGCCAGTACAGGATACCCCATACAATTGCCATCATCAGGACAAGAACCACCAGAATCAGAATAATGATTTCCATCCGGCGTTGTACCAGTTTGCCTTCTACCTGAATCACCTGTTTCTCCATACCTGCCACATCGAGCTCTACCGAATAATAGGCTAACATACCGTTCAACTGATTGTCGTAATACTGCTCGACAATCTTCTTCCATACAGGCAGGAGTTCCAATATATTTTTCGAATCGTTCTCACGTAAAAAAGCATTCATCAACGGGTCTACGGTTTCAAACACCTGGAAAGAAAGCGGACGCGTAAGGATGAGGTCCTTCGCTTCCCGATAATACACATCGGCCTTGGAGCGGTCGCCTGCCAACTCGCAGGCTCTACCCAGCCGGTAACAGACCGACTCAAAAGCGACAGCCTCTTCCTTGTGCGGATGATATTCATCATACAATCCCTGAAGCAGACTCACACCCCGCATCAACGAATCCGGTATTTCAGTGAGACATCATCCCCGATAAAAACGCATCGAATAATCCACAGACTTATACGACCCAGGCAGCATGTCTTCCGGAGCTATCTTTAAAGAATCGATGCAAGCGAGGTAATATAATGCCGAATCGTATCTTGCGGTATTGACCAGGTGAATAGCATTGGCCAGATAAGCATTGGCCGTCGACAGAAGGTCTTCCTTATCCGTAGTAGCGATGACCCGACTGAAAAGTTCATCGGCCCTGTCATTCAGTTTCCAGTTGGAATAAATCAACGCCAACGCACTGATGCAGCGGTTATAGCACATCTTATTCCCAATCGAATCGGAAATCTGCACGCCACGCCGAATACTGAGCAACCCCTTCTTCAATTCATTATGATTGATGTAAACAGATGAAGCCAACGCATAAGAATATGCCCACAAGCTGATTTGACGGGGTTCCAATTGCGAAGGAGACACAGAAGCCATTTCATCGCACAATGCCAACATCGTGTCCATATTCTCATAAGACATCAGCATGTTATTGACTACATAATGATAAGCACTGTCAAAACGAAGCTGCACTTCCCGGTCGCCTGTCACTGAAACAGGTTTTGTACAGGCAAAAAAGACATTGCCTGCAAAGATGCAGCAAAGAAGATACCATACAATATTACGCGCAGTTGTTCTCATAGTAACCGAATTATCATGTACAGACTGTGCAAATCTACGCAAATGTAAGGAAACCTCGGAAACACACCAAAATAACAAACCGATTTTTTCGTATGTTGAAACAGTTCCGTATCAGAGGTTACAAACAGATTCATATTTCTACTGTATAGGAACACAAGGAACTTTCTTCAGGCTGTGAAGCACAGAAATTCGTTAACAAAACTTTCCAAACAAACAGGATTCCTTAAACTGTGTTATACAACATAAGAATTTAATTGTATTCCTTGTTTATTTTACAGGATTCCGTACCTTTGCAATGTGTTTTTCATAGTATTAGATTTTAAGGTTAACAAAGGTTGGAGTACAGCGGTACTCCTTTTTTTATGCCCATAAGTGAAACACCCTTATCCGGCTCCGATATTTTTCCGCAGCTTTATTCTTTACCCCTCTTGAACAGACAACTATCTTTTTGCCCATAATCCTTAACAAACCTAGAAGTAAAAGCCGAATTTCTTAAAACGTGTTATAAAACATGCTTTTTAAGCTCCATTGCTTGCATATATCCAGATATTCCGTACCTTTGCATCGTGTTTTTCATAGTATTAGATTTAAGGTTAACAAAGGTTGGAGTACAGCGGTACTCCTTTTTTTATGCCTATAAGTGAAATACCCTAACAAACAAGATTGATTGACCATGGAATTCCCTGAAAGAAGCGTATTGCTCGGTATGAGCGGAGGAACAGACAGTTCGGTGGCAGCCCTGTTGCTGCAGGATGCAGGATACCGGGTAACCGGCATTACCTTCCGTTTCTATGAAAAAGACGGGAATACCGAATACCTGGACGATGCACGGGAGTTGTGCGACCGGCTAGGTATCCGTCACCTTGTATACGACGTACGGGAGGAATTCCAACAACGCATCATCAATTATTTTATCCGTGAATACCTGGAAGGACGTACGCCTGTCCCCTGCACCTTGTGCAACAATTACCTGAAATGGCCGCTACTGCAGCAAGTAGCCGATGAGCAAGGATGCGATTATTTTGCTACCGGACACTATGTCCAGAAACAACAGATTGACGGATACTGGCACATCACACAGGGAGCCGACCCCGACAAGGACCAGTCGTTCTTCCTGTGGGGACTTCCGCAATCCATCCTGCAACGGATGCTGCTTCCGATGGGAACACTGACGAAAACCCGGGTACGCGAAATAGCAGCCGAACGGGGATTCCTGAAAGCTGCCCGTAAACGAGACAGTCTGGGAGTCTGCTTCTGCCCCATGGACTACCGCACCTTCTTACAGGAACACGTTACCGACGGACGCATTATGCCCGGAAATTTCTACGACGAGCAAGGGAACTTTCTTGGGAAGCATGACGGCTATCCGTTCTACACCATCGGTCAACGGAGAGGACTCGGCATCCACCTCAACAAAGCGGTCTTCGTCAAGGAAATTCATCCGGCAAGCAACCGAGTCATTCTCAGCGACAATCTGCAAGCCTTGGAGCAACACGAAATGATACTGACAGACTGGAACATCACCAATCCTTCCGCCTTACTGGGACAAAACGACGTCATTGTCAAGATACGCTATCGGAAACAGGCCAACCGCTGCACCGTAACCCGTACCACCGACGGTAACCTGCACGTCCAACTGCACGAACCGTTGGCTGCCATTGCTAGCGGACAGGCCGCTGCCTTCTACCGGGACAATGTGGTACTGGGAGGTGGAATCATCGCTTCCAGCCGATAAACCGGTATCGGACAGGTAAACCATACTTATCCACCCATCATTGACCGTTTATCCACAACCTGTTCACAAACAAAGAACAGCTATTAAATATTGATTATAAGAGATTTATCAAATATTCATATTGGGACAGATTTTTATATGAACAACCTTATCCACATCCCTGTTGAAAACTCCGGAAAGGATAAGGAAGATAAAAAAGGCATCTGCAACGCCTCTTCCGAAACGCTGCAGATGCCCACTTTTTTAATCTTATTCCTTCTACAGAGAATTTACATACGCATTCAGTTCCTTCACCATATCGGCAGCCGACTGATGAGTGTAACTTTCACTACCCGGCATAAATCCTCCCAACAATTTATTCAGTTTCCCTAATTCACGACGGGCATTCTTACGTACCAGTTCATCGCGCAGGATGAGTATCTTCTCGCAACACTGCAATCCTTCCACCAACCGTTCAAACCGGATACTGCTTCGCGGACCCGGATAGATGCAATAAGTATCGCCGGCAGCCCAGGTACGGAAACGGGAATCGTGCAACGGGTCGGCAGGCCAACTCATGGTAGACCAACGCAGATAACCGTCATATCCTCCGGCTACAGCATGAATAGCGGTCCAGGCGGCCTCAGCCGGTGCAGAGAAAGTAAAGATATTCGGGAAAGGTTCCGTACAGCAGGTATAATACGTACTGATCTGCCCATTCTTTTCCCGTTCTGCCTTTACCTTGGCTGGGAAAGTCTGTCCGTAAGGAATACACAGGTAATACAAGTCTGACTGAATTTCATCATGATAGTTACCGGCCAGCATAATCTTGTATTCCGGGTCGGCCTCTTTGATGACCTTGATGGCTTCCTGCATGTCTTTCAACGGACGTTCATCCATGGAAATGGAAGTCTTTCCGAACCATCCTTTTTCCTTGAGGTGACGAGCAAAATCTTTCAGGAAGGTACCCCAATAGTCCGTATAGGCCTGTTCGCCCGGTTTGGCCTTGACGAACAGTACCCGGTTAGTAGCCTGGTCATAATAGTCGAAGCTCAATTCCCAAGGTACCATTGTATAACAGCTTATCAATCCGTCGATGCCGACATCGTTCATCATAAAATCTACCCACTTGTCGAATACCGTATAATCGAATGCCCAGGTACCGTCCAGCTTCTTCATCCGGAAAATCATGCTGTCATAATGGTCGTACGTCTGTCCGGCCCAAGGCTTGTGCATGATACTGGCCGTAATGGTGCGTTGTCCGGCATCTGCCAACATCCGCATGATGGGACGCATGGCATCAAAATGTTCCTTGCTCCACAACGGAACCTGATAATAACGGGCTATGGCATACGGATTCTGCCACAAATCAACATACATCTTCCAATCTTTCGGTGCAGGCAATGTCCTTTCATCTACCCGTACTTCCACTGTCAACGATTTCTTTCCAAGTTTCTCGCTCGATACAGACAGCTTTCCCCGATAAACACCCGGCTCGGCAGTGGCCGGAATCCAGACATTCACCCATACCGGCTGAACCGTACGGGCCTTGACCGGAAGCAGCGAACCGGCATCCAGGATATCGGCTACCATGGATGAATCCCAGTCGGCTTTGTTCAGGCGTTCTCCGCAACCTCCCTTACCGTCTTTATTCAGTTCGTCGGTCATGACATATCTCACAAAATGCGTACGTACCGCCGAGGCAGGTATCACTTTCTTCCCGCTCTTGAGTTCAGACATTTCCATCTTCACCTCACCCAAGTCTTCTTTAGTCCACAACAGTGCCTGAGCGTTCACCCGCTCTCCTCGCCAGCCCTCCAGCCGGATGCTGTTCTGTTGTTTCACCTCGGGGACATCCAGTTTCTTGTAACGGACATCCGTAGTTGCCCAACTGAAGCAAGCTGCCTGCTTCATCTTATCCCATACGGCAGCATCGTCATGAGGTTTGGTATCAGTCCATTCCTCAAACTGAGCCAACGGGAAGCGTTCAGTCTGCTGCGCGCTGGCATAAGTAGTACCTGTCAGCAACAGTGCTAATAGAAGTAGTTTTTTCATAACAGATTGAGTATATTACAACATAAATCAAACAAAAAAGCCCTGATGCCCTCAGAAGCCTCACAAGATTTTCTATTCTTGAGAGGTCTCCGATGCATCAAGGCAACGACCAAATATAGTGAAAGGTAAGCGGAGAGGCAAATGAAAAACGAAGTTTTTTCAAATTTGACTGTTCCGACCCGTCACCTGCATGCCGCAAATAGAACCGCATAGATACAAAAATTCCGGGGAAGTTTCCCCGGAACCTATCATTTCTTTTTCAAGTCTTCAGCTGGAACAATACGATAAAGTTTGTCGCTCGGACGGATACGCTCAGGTACCTTGAACGATACATGAACTCCTTTCTTCACCACATCCACCGGTTTCAGGTCCACACGAGCCTCATCCAAGGTAAGATACATCGCTCCGGTCGTCGGTCCGGTAATGAGCAACTTATCGCCTACCTTAATCTCGGCAGCCTCTATCAGGAATTCAGCCACACCGATGTTGGAGAAATACTTGATACCGCGTCCGGCATAGACTTTCCGCTCAGTCGCTTCAGAACCATAGTTCTTGCTCCATTCACCCAGACGCTGTCCCAAATAATACCCGTTCCAGAAACCACGGTTGAAGACAGTCTTCAAACGGGTATCCCAATCGGCTACCTTTTCTTCCGTAAAGGTACCGTCCAGGTACGAACGGATTGCCTCCTTGTAACATTCCACCACGGTCTTTACGTACTCAGGTCCGCGGGCACGTCCTTCTATCTTGAATACCCGTACGCCGGCCTCTATCATTTCGTCCATGAAATGAATGGTCTTCAGGTCTTTCGGCGACATGATGTACTTGTTGTCTACTTCCAGTTCGATGTCGCTTTCCTTATCCTTCACGATATAAGCCCGGCGGCACACCTGCATACAAGCGCCCCGGTTGGCCGAAGCATTCAGCTCATTCAGACTCAGGTAACATTTCCCGGAAACCGCCATACACAAGGCACCGTGGCAGAACATCTCTATCCGCACCAGTTCGCCCATCGGACCCTTAATCTGTTGTTCCTGGATAGCTTCATAGATTTTCCGTACCTGTTTCAGGTTCAGTTCACGCGCCAGTACCACTACATCGGCAAACTGCGAATAGAACTTCAATGCCTCCACGTTACTGATGTTCAACTGGGTAGAAAGGTGTACTTCCTGCCCCACCTGATTGCAGTAAGCCATCACCGCTACATCGGCGGCAATCACCGCGCTGATACCGGCTTCCTTGGCCGCATCGACAATCCGACGCATCAGTTCCAGGTCTTCATCATAAATAATGGTGTTGATGGTGAGGTAACTCTTCACTCCGTTTTCGTCACAGATACGGGCTATCTCCCTCAAATCATTGATGGTAAACGTGCTGGCTGAACGGGCACGCATGTTCAGGCTTTCAATTCCGAAGTAGATGGAATCTGCTCCGGCATGGATGGCAGCCGCCAAAGACTCACGGGAGCCTACGGGAGCCATGATTTCAAAGTCTTTTATTGAATAACTCATCTTCTACAAATTAATGGACTGCAAAGGTAGTGATTTTCCACCAAATGATACGGCAAATTTCGTATCTTTGCACCCTCAAAAGTCATGCAATGAAGATAAGAAACATCGATTTAGGAGAAAAGCCGGTACTGCTGGCTCCGATGGAAGACGTGACCGACCCTGCCTTCCGCCTGTTGTGCAAGGAGTTCGGCGCAGATATGGTCTATACAGAATTTGTTTCGAGCGATGCCCTGATCCGCTCGGTCGGAAAAACCATGCTGAAGCTGAACATCAGTGATGCGGAACGTCCCGTAGCCATCCAAGTATACGGAAAAGACACCGATACCATGGTAGAAGCGGCCCGCATCATCGAAGAAGCGAACCCAGACATCATCGACATCAATTTCGGATGTCCCGTGAAACGGGTGGCCGGAAAAGGTGCCGGCGCCGGTATGTTGCAGAATGTACCGAAAATGCTGGAAATGACACGTGCCATTGTCGATGCCGTCAAGGTTCCGGTCACCGTCAAGACCCGCTTGGGATGGGATGCCGACCACAAGATTATCGTAGATCTGGCCGAACAGTTACAGGATTGCGGCATCGAAGCGTTGACCATTCACGGACGTACCCGTGCCCAGATGTATACCGGCGAAGCCGACTGGACCCTGATAGGGGAAGTAAAGAAGAACCCACGCATGCGCATTCCGATTATCGGCAACGGCGATGTCACGACTCCCGAACGGGCCAAGGAATGTTTCGAGAAATACGGAGTAGACGCCATCATGATCGGACGGGCCAGTTTCGGCCGTCCCTGGATATTCAAGGAAGTGAAACATTACCTCCAGACCGGCGAACTGCTTCCTCCTCTTTCCTTCAAATGGAGAATGGATGTCCTGCGCCGTGAAATAGCCGATAGCGTAAACCTGCTGGACGAACGCCGGGGTATCCTGCACGTACGCCGCCACCTGGCCGCCTCTCCATTGTTCAAGGGTATCCCCAACTTCAAAGAAACCCGTATCGCCATGCTCCGCGCAGAAACGGTAGAAGACCTGAACAATATCCTGAACCATATCGAAGAGACTTTCGGGAAAGAAGCATAAAAAAACAGAGAGACGGTACACTGAGCAATCAGCATACCGTCTCTCTGTTATTCCGTCCGATATGGTATCCTTACATCCGCGATGCCTTCTTGACATCTCCGGTAATACGGGCTGGAGTACCTGCATAACTTACCGAACCGGCACTGGAAACATGTACGTCTAGAGTACCGCTGGCCGAACAGGTAATGTCACCGGCCGAAGAACTGCTGGCCGTCACATCAACGGCGCGTAACCTGTCGGCACGGACATCACCAGCAGAACCGGATTCAAAAGCTGCGTTCCGGCATACGCCTTCCAGTACGATATCGCCCGAAGAGCCGGCAGAAGCCAATACATCGCCCTGACAATCGATACCCTTTATCTTACAATCGCCCGAAGAAGAAACTTCAGCTTTCAATTGAGTGCAACGCAACGACTCCATCTTGACATCACCGCTGCTGGAAACATCTACCAACGCACGCTGACATTCCACCCGATTGACGGTAATATCTCCGCTACTGGAAATCTGTGCGGACAAATCTCCACACTTAACGGCCTCCGCCGTAATGTCGCCACTGCTCGAAGCCGAAAGACTGACCGGTTTCTGGGTCGTCAAACCGTTAGCCAATTCGATATCGGAAGAGCTTCCTGTCTCAAAAGAAACGACTTCCGGCGCATAGACACGTACCTCGTAGGTACATTTCCCTTTGATGGAAGTACCGCGTTGCATACCGACATTAAGTGTACCATGCGATTCTTCCACACGGACACGTTCTATCAGATTGTCCGGTGCATAAATCTCGGCGTATGGAGATGAGGTAGCCGTCTGATAATAGACCACATCGACCGAAGAAGAGGAACTGATAGCCTGGATATCCGAAAGAGATACCTTTTTCGTTACATACGTTTTACTGGGAACAATTCCCTGAGTCTGGAACAGGCCGTTTCCATTACTGCTGCTTCCAGCGAAACAGCTTGATAAACTCACTGACAAAGCAACGATGAACGCTGCCGATTTCACTTGTGCTAATGTTTTCATTTCTGTTTGTGATTGATTTAAAATTTCTATTTCTACCTATTAAACGCAGTTTTCACTCAAAGGTAACAGAAAAAACGGATTTTTTTACTCTTTTACCCGAAAAACTGGCGAGATGAACCAACGCTTGTACATCAGTGTAGCCAACTGGTAGACAAAGAAAGCCGTACCAAAGCCCACCAAAGCATCAATCAGGTAATGCGCCTGAATGTATACCGTAGCACAGCACAACAGGATATAGAACGGAGCCAGCACATAAGCCAGTTTATGATTGATACGCCAGGCCATAATCATCACAATGGTAGAGATACCCACGTGCGAACTCGGGAAAGCCGCCGTAGGACGTTCCCCTACTTCCTGCGAAGCTTCTACCAAATTGTAGAAAAAGCCGTGTTCATAACCAGGACCCGGAATCAGGTAATCGTTCGTATTGAAATAAGTACCGATAGCCGGAAAATCACAGGCATTTACCTTATCCATCCCAATGGCCGGAAAATAGAACTGAGGACCTGCCACCGGAACCAGGATATAGAACAGGTAGTAGATAAAGAAAGAAGTAACCAGCACAAAACAGATTTTCTCGAACCATTCGAAACGGTTCAGGAAATAATAGACTACCACCACCAGAATCATGGGATAATAAAAGAAATACCCCATATTGAACGGCTCACTGAACCAGGCGGACGGACAGAGCTTACAGAACTCCACCGAAGGCTGGCAATGGAACAGCCATTGCTCCAACCGGGCAAACACATGGTCCAGGTTCGGGAACAGACGGTTGAACTCAAACGTATCGGGGTACCAGTATGCCAGCAAAGACATCTGTACCGCCATACGGATGAAAGCCGTCAGCCGGCAAGGGAACAACTGGTACAGGTAAATCAACCCGAACGTCAGGACAACGATACCCAGACGCTCCATCAGCATCAGTTCCGGATGGTCCATCCGCGAAAACAGAATCAATATCAGGATTGATGTCAGCGCATTGTATATCAAGCTGATACTTTCTACGGCAAACAGTCCCCTGCCACTGTGTACCCGTTCAAACAATTTCAAATCTATAGCCATCCTTCTTTCTTATACCAAGCGATTATTTCTTTGACACCTCTCTCCAACGGATACTCCGGACGGTATCCCAATTCCTTTTCCAGCGGTGTAATGTCACACCGCCAGTTGCGCTGCCTCATGATTTTGTATTTGTCGCAATTCAGCGTACTCGGCTTGCGAAGCAATTTCGCGACGTTTTCCGAAACGAACGAAATCACTTTCAGCAACCACAACGGACAGATGAAACGGAACATCCAGGGATTTCCCAATTCCTTCCGTATCAGGTCTGAAAACGTACGGCTGCTGTATACATCGCCATCCGTTACAAAATAAGACCGACGTATCACCTGTTTGTCAATAGCCAGATAAATGGCCTGTACCAAGTCCTTCACAAAGACAAAAGTCAGGTCTTGCCGACGGAAACCGGCCATGAAATCCACATGTTTCTGAATTGATTCTATCATCAGGAAATAATCTCTTTCCCTGGGACCGTACACACCGGTAGGCCGGAAAATGACATACGGGAAGTCCCTTAGAGAGGCCAGATATTCTTCTGTATGCAACTTGCTCAGCCCATACGCAGTATCAGGTTTCGGGACATCTGTTTCTGTAATAGGCTGATAATCTTTTTCATGAATCGGGCCAAATACACTCAACGAACTGAGGTACAAGAACTGTTCGGGCACCATATCCAATTGCTGCAAGGTTTCTATAAACAGACGGGTAGCCCAATAGTTACCCATCTCGAAATCGGCCTTATCCAGACACTTGGTTACCCCCGCACAATGAATGATGTAATCCCATCCTCCATGTTGCATCCGATGCTGCTTCAACTGTTCCTCCAAATGCGTACTGTCCGTAAAATCCAGCTCCGCGAACTGGATACGGCTATCCTGCAGGTATTTCCGGCTGCTCCGTTTCCGCACACCGGCCCAAACCTGGAATCCACGTTCCAATCCGCCTACTACCAGAAAACTCCCGATGAAGCCACTGGATCCGGTCACTAATATTTTTTTCTTCATAACTTTTGTTTCGGGTTCTACATCCACCGACTATTCCCGGCTTTTCCTATCATTGAAAACATTTAAACGCCTATTTCTCCCTATGTCTTGGAAAAAATAATTTCCATTCTGTTACATTCTGGTTAAGAATGTACAAAGATAATGGTTTTTAATTCCTTGTCAGAAAATAAACGGATGAAATCGCAGCGAATTGCATTTATTTTGTTTACTTTGTAGATACTAATTTTTAAATAAGGAACGACATGGCTAAGAAAAAGAAAGAAAAGAAAGGCGGAAAACGCATGAAGAAAAAAGAGCTGGTAGAAATGCTTATCAGCTACATCCGCATCAGGCCGTTGGAAGCATTCAGCCTCAAACAGTTGTTTCAAGGACTCAACTTGACTACCCATCCACTGAAGATGCTCTGTACAGACATCGTTCAGGAAATGGTTGAAGATAATTTCCTCATCGAAGTAGAAAAAGGCAAATACAAACTGAATGACAAGGGACAAATTCTGACGGGTACCTTCCAACGCAAAAGCAACGGAAAGAACTCGTTCATTCCGGAAGACGGAGGAGAACCGATCTTCATTGCCGAACGGAATTCGGCCCATGCCATGAACAACGACAAGGTAAAAGTGGCCTTGTGTGCCAAATGCAAGAAGAAAAGCCTGGAAGGTCAGGTCATCGAGATTCTGGAACGTGCCAATACAACCTTCGTAGGAACTCTGAAGGTCAGCAAGAACTATGCTTTCCTGCTGACGGAAACCAGTACCCTGGCCAACGATATCTTCATCCCGAAGGACAAGCTGAAAGGCGGTAAAGACGGCGACAAGGCTGTAGTGAAAATTACGGAATGGCCCGAAGAAGCCAAGAACCCTTTCGGAGCTGTCATCGATATTCTGGGCAAGGCCGGTGAGAATACCACCGAAATGCACGCCATTCTGGCCGAATACGGATTACCGTATACTTACCCGCAGAACGTAGAAGCAGCCGCCGAAAAGATTCCGGCTGAAATCACTCCCGAAGACTATGCGGAACGTGAAGACTGCCGGGAAGTGGTAACCTTCACCATCGACCCGAAAGACGCCAAGGACTTCGACGATGCCCTTTCCATCCGGCAACTGAAACCGGGATTGTGGGAAGTAGGTGTACACATAGCCGATGTATCGCACTATGTCAAGGAAGGTAGTATCATCGATAAGGAGGCTGCCCAGCGGGCGACTTCCGTATACCTGGTAGACCGTACCATCCCGATGCTTCCGGAACGTCTGTGTAACTTCATCTGTTCTTTGCGTCCGGATGAAGAAAAACTGGCCTATTCGGTCATCTTCACCCTGAACGAACGGGCCGAAGTAAAAGACTACCGCATCCGACATACCGTCATCAAGTCCAACCGCCGTTTCACTTACGAAGAAGCACAACAGATTATCGAGACCGGCGAAGGAGAATATAAGGAAGAGATTCTGACCCTGAACAAGTTGGCACAGATTCTCCGCGAAAAACGAATGGCAAACGGTTCCATCAATTTCGACCGTTGCGAAGTACGCTTCGAAATTGACGAGACCGGCAAACCGTTGAGTGTCTATTTCAAAGAATCAAAAGAAGCCAACAAACTGATAGAAGAATTTATGTTGCTGGCTAACCGAACCGTTGCCGAACATATCGGGAAAGTACCTAAGAACAAGAAAGCGAAAGTACTTCCATACCGTATCCACGATTTGCCAGACCCGGATAAACTGGACAATCTGAGCCAGTTTATTGCCCGTTTCGGTTACAAGATACGGACCGGAGGCAGCAAGACGGATGTTTCGAAATCCATCAATCGCCTGTTGGCCGACATCAATGGAAAGAAGGAACAGAACCTGATAGAAACGGTTTCACTACGTGCCATGCAAAAAGCCCGTTACTCTATCCATAATATCGGACACTACGGACTGGCATTCGATTATTATACCCACTTCACCTCGCCGATCCGCCGGTATCCGGACCTCATGGTACACCGTCTGCTGACCCGTTATCTGGCCGGAGGACGTACCGCTCAGGCTGACAAGTACGAAGCGTTGTGTGAGCACAGTTCTGCCATGGAACAGACGGCAGCCAGTGCCGAACGTGCTTCCATCAAATACAAACAAGTGGAATTCATGGGTGAGCGCATCGGCAATGTGTACGATGGTGTCATCTCCGGTGTAACGGAATGGGGACTTTATGTCGAAATCAACGAAAACAAATGCGAAGGTATGGTTTCCATGCGCGATCTAGGCAATGACTATTATGAGTTTGACGAAAAGAACTACTGCCTTATCGGACGTCGCCACCACCAGAAATTCAGCCTGGGTGACCCGATTCAAATCAAAGTAGCCCGTGCCAACCTGGAAAAGAAGCAACTGGATTTTGTATTGGCAGACAATGTACTGAAACCGGATGTTCCGGAAACAGAAACAAAAGCAGCAGAACCGGTCAAGGAAACGAAGAAGTCCGGTAGCCGCCGTAAAAATTCCAAGAAACGCTAAAACCCCATCAGACGAATTCAATTATCATCGAAATGTCAATTGAGCATCGTCTGAAAAGTATTTAAAAAGGTCACAACCTCCGTATTACGAAGACTGTGACCTTTCTCCTTATTTCACCCTTCTATTCAACTGATTGTTCGCCTTCTCGGGACGAGATTTCCCGATACGCTTTCCGCTGGACTTCTTTTTCTTCGACAATTTCGCTTTGTAAGCAAACGGATTTTTCTTGTTAACTACCATTTTATATATTAAGATTAATGATTCAAAAAAACAGGAACTCATTTTCCCAATGTTACAGGAATTCCTGGTCTATGTGCCGTTTCCACCACTTCCCGACGATTTACTTCTACCTTTCCTTTCACCAGTTCCGGAATATTAAATGAATACAGGAAACGCCGGTAAAAATCCGGAGACTCCTGTGGCACTATAAAAGGCTTGCCGCACACACCGTTTGCATCGATATGTACCAGGTAAGGATGGGTATACAACCCGTCTATCCGACGGCTGCTGAATACCAGCCACCGACTGTTACTGCTCCAGGAATGATAACTTTCTACATCCCGACTGTTGGCTGCTGTCATCGGAGTCCATTTCTGGGTATGCAAATCCATCAGATACAAATCGGCATCCTTGTGCCAGATGGAGAAATTACCATACGAAGCCGCCGTAAACACCAGGTATCTGCCATCCGGAGATACCCGGGGGAAGGAAACACTCTTTTTCAGATTATCGGCCTGAAACAAAGTATCCACCTGATTCCCGAACTTCCTATTTTCAGAGTCGAAGCCGATGGCACACAAGTTATACCGTACCTGTTCAAACTCGGCAGGCATCGGCCGGGCCGTTGCCGAACAGAAATAAAGGATTTTCCCATCGGGAGAGAAAGTCGGGAAAGTTTCGAAAGCCCCGGAATCCGATAGCAACGAATCTGTCACCACCTCATGCCGACGGACATCATATACCACCACATCCGATGCCGAATCGTACACCTCTATCCGGTTGGGATGGTTCATGTGGAAGGCCTGACGTGTCTGGTTGACCGAAAAAGCCACATAACTGCCAGAAGGATGCCACGACGGATAAACCAAAGTCTGGATATCCTCGTTCACCTTGGTATCCAGCTTTTCTACTCCCTCTTTTCCTGCCAGATAAGTTCCTCCTAACTTGGCACGCATGTGGAACAGCATCTCCGACGGGTCTTGCGAACGGAACGAATGACAATTCATACAGTTATGCTGTGTAGATTCATTGGTCAGAATAGCCGTCTGACGGAAACTGGTCAAATCACGCTGATAAATACCCATGGTATTCCATAATTCATATCCAGGCTCTATAAGGCGATACACCAGATACGGATCGACCCTATCGGTAGAGACATGCCATCGGAAAGGCTGATAGACTACCCATTTCCCCTGTCGATTGACAAATACTTTCACTTCCAGATCCTTCCCGACCGCCATTTCCAACAACCGTTTCCATTTCTTTTCCGGAATCCGAAAACCGTCTTTACCGGAACTGACTACCAGTTTCTCCGTTCCGCAAGACACGGTTGCCACAGCTTCTTCTCCAATTTCCGTTTCCAGGCAGAAACACAAAGGAGCAATATTCGCCGGAATTGTCACATCCAGATAATCCGGGAAAATAGCCGGCTGTTCAGACAAGATTTCTTCTGCCACCGGCTCAGACGAAGAACATCCTGCTCCCATGAAAATCAACAGCAGGAACCATAAATATATGAACCGACTCTGTATCATCTGTTTTTTCTCTCTTATTTCGTAAACATGTAATAAAACCAAAAAGTATCTCCAAAACGATTCTGCAACCGATAGGCCAGACTATGATCCTGCCGACCGGCAGAGACCAGTCCTCCGTATTCCTTGAAACGTCCGGCCACAGCTTCCGACACACCGTATGCCGCCCATAACTCCGGCTCTCCGGCATGCATAAAGACCCATGCTTCCTGAAAAGCGACCGGCAAAGAATAACCTGTTTCTGCTTGCTTCCAACATTCCATCAACTCACCAAAGGACTTCAAATCCTTACATAACAGACAAATGGCTCCGAAATATTGGAAAGCCGGCTGATACTCCGGATTCGAGCGGACCACCTGAAACAAGTCTACCGCCGCTTTCTGCGCATTCGTCAGTCCTGAAGCATGCTGTACACAAGCCTGCCGGGGACCCAGCTCCGCATCCTGCCGAAGCAGTTCCGGATGATGCAGGAAACGACGGTATGCACCGGCCTGTTCCGCATACATGCAGGTTTCTTCCAGTAACGATATGTATTTCTCGGCCACCGCATCATTGCCACCAATCAAATTAGTCTGTACCAAACGTAACAACAGACGCGGATTCACCGCCCGTTCCGAAGCAATCATCCCCTCGAAAGCCATTTCCTGAGCCAGAGCAAGGTTTCCCATCTGATAATAGACATCGCTCAACAGCATGGAAGCATTAACCGTTTTATTCCAGGAAATGACTGCTCCCCATCTTCCACACTGCGAATAGTGGAATAGTTCATCTCCCAACTTACCAAGATGAGAAAGAGCCAGATTCTGATAACAGGCATGCATGGCATTCTGTCCGGCACGCAAGCCCGGATAATCGAGCATCTGCTGCCACTGTCCGGTACGGCTGTAATAATCCAACACCTTGATTTCATAGTTCCGGTCATTGCTATAGTGTCTGATGCCCTGATGGAAAATTCCGGCCAACAGGCATATCTGTATTCCCCAAGAAGTCCAAAGCCTCCAGCCGGACAAAGATTTCCGGTTCCGGTGCAATATACAGGCTGCCAACACATTCAGCAGCACCAGGATTCCCGGCAGGTAATTGACTTTCTGAGACAGCAGCAACGGATGATAATAGGCATCGGGCGTAGCCAACAGGCGCCATTCTCCTCCCCATCCCAAGCCATACAACAGCAACGGAAGTCCGAATCCCCAAGGAAGCAGCAACAGGCTTCCTCCTTTCCACCGACTCTTCCCGCAACATACTTCCCAAAGTACGGCCGCTATCACCGCCAGCAACAGATGAGGACCTGCCAGCAGATATCCTACCCATGCGGTAACAGCCCCATACACCATCCGCCAGCGGAAACTGCCTATCCGTAAGTAACCGTTCAGACAGACCAGCGCCAGCAACAGGCTCAACAGACCGTCAAAATGATAATTGAAATCCATACAGGCCCAGACCGTACAGATACCCGGCAACAGGTACAGCAACGGAAGGGAGCAGGACACAGCTATCTTTCTCCAGACATTTTTCATCAACCAGCCCAGGACTACAACCGACAATCCCATTACCAGCGGACCGACAAAAGGTATCAGAAAAAACTGGACAACGAAAGCAGCCAGATAAGCAGTTGCACCTCCTACCTGCCACAAGGTATCGGCAGCATATTCCTTGCTGAAGCGGAACATGTAAAACTGTTCCTGATAAAAGAAATGATAGGCCAAAAAAGACTGGCAATAACCGGCTACCGCTAATCCCAACAGTAACCAGCCTCCCCCACTCATGACATGTTTTTTCCAGGTATCCATGTAGTTTCCTTAAATATTCCAGTGTTTCATATAAGTGCCCAAAGGTATAAAAGATTCCTCAAGAACCCTAAAAACAGCCCGGGAAAAAACGAACGGACGTATCGGAGCAAACGAACGGACATCTTGAGGAAAACGTCCGTTCGTTCCAAGTCAAACAAACGGACGTTTTTCCGGAAGACCTCTCAACGGCATAATCGCATACATTTTCAAGCGGGAAAAGCCCATTGCATCAATTTTTTCGTACCTTTGCAAATCATCACACAAAGAATCGATTATGAGTCCGTTAGATTATACACACATACTGACCAAAGCGGTGGACGAGCTGTCAGACAGCCAATCCTATCAGGGACTGTTCCACCAGCACAAGGAAGGTGAACCGCTCCCGTCGGGGAAATCGCTGCAACGCATCGTAGAGCTGGCCCGCTCCATCCTCTTCCCGGGGTATTTCGGAAATTCCACCATCAACAGCCAGACCATCAACTACCACATCGGAGTAAACATCGAGGAACTCTTCGAACTGCTGACCGACCAGATTCAGGCCGGACTCTGTTTCGGTGTGGAGAACTCCGGCATCCAGGAATATGAATCTCCCTGCCGTGCCACGTCGGCCAAACTTGCCGCCGAATTCATCAGTCACCTGCCCGAAATGCGGCAGATTCTGGCTACCGATGTGGAAGCCGCCTACTACGGCGACCCGGCAGCTACCTGTTTCGGCGAAATCATCTGCTGCTATCCGATTATCCGTGCCATCACGAATTACCGGATTGCCCACGAACTGTATAAACTGAATATCCCGCTCATTCCGCGTATCATCACCGAGATGGCACACTCGGAAACCGGTATCGATATCCATCCGGGTGCACAGATAGGTCATCATTTCACCATCGACCACGGAACAGGCGTGGTTATCGGCGCAACCTGCATCATCGGAAACAACGTGAAACTGTATCAGGGAGTCACCTTGGGAGCTAAAAGTTTCCCGCTGGACGATGACGGAAACCCCATCAAGGGAATCCCCCGCCACCCCATCCTGGAAGACGATGTCATTGTCTATTCCAACGCTACCATCCTGGGCCGTATCACCATCGGCAAGGGAGCTACCATCGGCGGTAACATCTGGGTAACGGAAAGTGTAGAACCGGGCGTCCGCATCGTACAGCGGAAAAGCAAGGATTTCTAAGCTGTTTCCAAACAGCCGTCATGTCAAGCATTTTATGTACAAACAGTTGACCGACTGGCTGAAAATACCTATTTTTGCACAATCATTTGAAATTACGTAATTAAATCAACATGAATCAAGAATTCGAGCTGATTGCCAAAACCTTCCAAGGGCTGGAAGATGTATTGGCACAAGAACTCACCGAGTTAGGAGCGAGCAACATTGAAATCGGACGCCGCATGGTTTCCTTTACAGGCGACAAAGCTATGATGTATAAGGCCAATTTCTGCCTGCGTACCGCTATCCGTATCCTGAAACCCATCAAACATTTTACTGCCAAGACAGCAGACGAAGTATACGACGCCGTAAAAAGCATCGCCTGGGAAAACTATCTGGACAACATGAGCAGCTTTGCCGTAGATGCCGTAGTATTCTCGACCGAGTTCCGTCATTCCAAGTTCGTGGCTTATAAAGTAAAAGATGCGATTGTCGACTATTTCCGCGAAAAGACCGGCAACCGTCCGTCTGTACGTATCAATAACCCGGACCTGTCCATCAACATCCACATAGCCGAGAACCAGTGTACCCTTTCACTTGACAGTTCCGGTGAATCATTGCATCGCCGCGGCTACCGTCAGGAACAGGTAGAAGCTCCGTTGAACGAAGTACTGGCTGCAGGTATCATCCTGATGACCGGCTGGCGCGGGGAATGCGACCTGATTGACCCGATGTGCGGTTCAGGTACCATACCTATCGAAGCAGCTCTGATTGCCCGCAACATTGCTCCGGGTGTGTTCCGCAAGGAATATGGCTTCGAAAAATGGAAAGACTTCGATCAGGAACTGTTCGACTCCATCTATAACGACGATTCACAGGAAAAAGAATTTACCCACAAGATATACGGATACGACAACAATCCGAAAGCGAACGAAATCGCTACCCACAACGTGAAGGCAGCGGGCGTCAGCAAGGATGTCGTACTGGCCATCCAACCGTTCCAGCAGTTCGAACAGCCGGCGGAAAAGAGTATCATCATCATGAACCCGCCTTACGGCGAACGTATCTCTTCGGAAGACTTGCTGGGGCTGTATCAGATGATCGGTGAACGCCTGAAACATGCCTTTACAGGGAATGACGCCTGGATTCTGAGCTACCGCGACGAATGTTTCGACCAGATTGGCTTGAAAGCCTCTGTAAAGATACCTCTGTTCAACGGTGCCCTGGAATGCCAGCTCCGCAAATACCAGCTTTTCGACGGTAAATTCAAGGATTTCCGCAGTGAAAACAGCGATACCGAATTCAAGCCGAAACGGGAAGGAGACGACAAGAAACCGTTCAGACGCCCACGCATGACAGCAGAAAAGGCTACCTACGACCGGAACAGACGTTCCGAAGGCCGCAGCAGACGGAATGAAGAAGAACGCGGTGAGCGCAAAGGTGGATTCCGCGACCGGAAAGAAGGCTTCCGCGAAGAACGCAAGGGAGGTTTCCGAGGTGACCGGAAAGAAGGTTTCCGTGGAGACCGCAAGGAAGGATTCCACGAAGACCGCGAACGCCGCAACAGCTTCCGTAACAGAGATACTGAGAATCCGCGTCCGAAACGGCCGAATACCGACGACGGACGTCCGAAACCGGGACCACGTCCGCAGTACATGCACGACCTGCGCAAGAAAAGAGAAGAATTGAACGAAGACTGATAAAACCCGATTATTCATGAAACGTATATTTCATTTCATACTGTTCTGCTGTATGACGGCACTGAGCGCTACTGCACAAGAAAAGAAGGCATTTACCCTGGAAGATGTCATTCCGGGTGGAGAGAACTACTTCAACCTGGTTCCGAAATCAATGCCCGGCCTGCAATGGTGGGGAGATGTCTGTGTCCGCACCGATGTGGAAGCTATCCAACAGATTGATTTAAAGAACGGCAAAGAAAAACCGCTCGTTACACTGGAAGAGGTAAACGCGGCCTTGTCCGGCAACAACCTGCCGTATAAGCCGGAATATTCCATCAAACCGCTGCGTACCCTGTCCGGCGCTTCACTGCCATGGGGCGACCGGAAGGTCATCCTGTTCTCAGGAAAGGCCGGCAACGAACAGGTCAGCGAAAACTACATGTTCTGCTACGACTTCGGAAAGAAACAGATTACCAACATGTTCCGTATCCCGGAACAGGGAGCTGCCAACTACGATTTCTGCAAGGCCAACGGTTACCTGGCCTATACAGCCGGCGACCACCTGTACATCGCCAACCAGGGAGAGACCAGCAAGGCTGTCAGCCCGAAGAAAGACAACGAGAAACTGCATGACATCGTATACGGACAGGCCGTACACCGCAACGAATTCGGTATCTATAAAGGTACATTCTGGAGTCCGAAAGGCACTTACCTGGCCTTCTACCGCATGGACCAGAGCATGGTGACCGATTATCCGCAGGTGAACACCTCTACCCGCATCGCCACCCTGGAACCGGACAAATATCCGATGGCAGGCATGACCAGCCATCAGGTAACCGTCGGGGTATACAACGTACAGTCCGGCAAGACAGTATACCTGCAGGCAGGCGACCCGACCGACCGCTACTTCACCAACATCAGCTGGTCGCCGGACGAAAAGAACATCTACGTCATCGAACTGAACCGCGACCAGAACCATGCCCAACTGGTACGCTACAACGCCGAAACCGGTGCCAAGGAAGCTGTTCTCTACGAAGAGACTCACCCGAAATACGTAGAGCCTCAGCAACCCTTGCTGTTCCTGCCGTGGGACAGCAGCAAGTTCCTGTATCAGAGCCAGCGTGACGGCTTCAACCACCTGTATCTGTTTGATACGGCATCGGAAGTGACTCCGGTGGAAAAAGAAGCGAAGGCCGGCGGTACCTACAAGGAATCTGTCAAGGTCACTCCATTGACCCAAGGCGACTGGCTGGTACAGCAGGTATTGGGATTCAACCCGGCCAAGAAACAGGTCATCATCGGAAGTACGGAAATCTCTCCGTTGCAGACCAATATCTTCACGGTCAATGTAAACGACGGAAAGCGTACCTTAATCGGCAAGGAAGACGGTATGCACTACGCCCAATTATCGGCCAGCGGTACTTATCTGATAGACAACTTCAATTCCTTCAGTGTTCCACGTGAAATCAGTCTGCTACCGACCAACGGAAAGCAGGGAACCGTACTGCTGACCGCTACCGACCCGCTGATTGAAAACTACAACCTGCCGGAAATCACACTGGGTACATTGAAATCGGCCGACGGAAAGACAGACCTCTACTACCGTCTTATCAAACCGGTCAACTTCGACCCGAACAAGAAATACCCGGCCATCATCTATGTATACGGTGGTCCGCATGCCCAACTGATTCATAACAACCGCTTCTACGATGCCCGTGGATGGGACCTGTACATGGCTCAGAAAGGATATGTCATGCTTACGGTTGACAGCCGTGGCAGCGACAACCGCGGATTGAACTTCGAGAACTGCACCTTCCGTCACCTGGGTGAAGAAGAAATGAAAGACCAGGTAGAAGGAGCCAAATTCCTGCAATCCCTACCCTATGTAGATGCAGATAAAATCGGTGTACACGGCTGGAGCTTCGGAGGTTTCATGACCACCAATCTGATGCTGACTTATCCGGAAATCTTCAAGGTAGGCGTAGCCGGAGGTCCGGTCATCGACTGGCACCTGTATGAAGTGATGTACGGAGAACGCTACATGGACAGTCCACAGGACAATCCGGAAGGCTACAAGAACTCCAACCTCCGCGAAAAGGCCGGCAACCTGAAAGGCCGTCTGCAGGTCATCATCGGCGGAACGGACCCGACCTGTGTACCGCAACATACCTATACCTTCCTGCGTGCCTGCATCGAAGCCGGCACACATCCGGACCTGTTCATCTATCCGGAGGACGGTCACAACATGATGGGAAGAGACCGGGTACACCTGCATGAACACATCACCCGTTACTTTGAAGATTACCTGAAATAAACCAATTAAACCTTTACAACGATATGAAGCTTTTATTATTAGGTTCAGGTGGACGTGAACATGCCCTGGCATGGAAAATCGCCCAAAGCCCGAAAATCGAAAAATTATACATCGCTCCGGGAAATGCCGGAACACGTGAAGTAGGCGAAAACGTAGCCATCAAGGCCGACGATTTCGATGCCATCAAACAGCTGGTACTGGAAAAAGGTATCGACATGGTAGTAGTAGGACCGGAAGACCCGCTGGTAAAAGGTATCTATGACTACTTCAAGAACAATGAAGCGCTGAAAGCCGTTCCGGTCATCGGTCCATCCAAAGCCGGAGCCGTACTGGAAGGCAGCAAGGAATTTGCCAAAGGCTTCATGCAGCGTCACCACATCCCGACTGCCGGCTACAAGAGCATCACTGCCGCCAACCTGGAAGAGGGACTGGCTTTCCTGGAAACACTGGAAGCTCCATACGTACTGAAAGCCGACGGTCTGTGCGCCGGAAAAGGCGTACTGATTCTGCCTACCCTGGAAGAAGCCAAGAAAGAGCTGAAGGAGATGTTGGGCGGTATGTTCGGAAACGCCTCATCGACCGTAGTCATCGAAGAGTTCCTGAGCGGTATCGAATGCTCGGTATTCGTACTGACCGACGGAAAGAACTACAAGATTCTGCCGGAAGCCAAGGACTACAAACGTATCGGCGAAGGCGATAAAGGCTTGAATACCGGCGGTATGGGTTCTGTATCTCCGGTTCCGTTTGCCGACGCTGCCTGGATGAAGAAGGTGGAAGACCGCATCATCCGTCCGACCGTAGAAGGACTGGCCGCCGAAGGCATCGACTACAAAGGTTTCATCTTCTTCGGCCTCATCAATGTGAAAGGTGAGCCGATGGTCATCGAATACAACGTACGCATGGGCGACCCGGAAACAGAAAGTGTCATGCTGCGTATCAAGAGCGACCTGGTAGACCTGTTCGAAGGAGTAGCTGCCGGTAACCTGGCCGAGAAATCCCTCGAAATCGACCCGCGTTCGACAGTCTGCGTCATGCTGGTATCCGGCGGTTATCCGGAAGCCTACGAAAAAGGATTCCCGATGACAGGTATCGAAGAAGCAAAGGCTGGTGGCAGTATCGTTTTCCACGCAGGAACCGCCCTGAAGGACAATCAGGTAGTGACCAGCGGCGGACGCGTCATCGCTGTCAGCTCTTACGGAACCAACAAGGAAGAAGCCTTGGCTCTGTCATTCGAAAATGCCGGAAAGATTCACTTCGAAAAGAAGTATTTCCGTTCCGACATCGGATTCGATCTGTAATCAATCAAGAAAACTATGTCTGTAAAAAACAGATTCCAATATCAGGTAGCAACGGGTAGATTGACTCTTCCCGTTGCTATTCTTTTGTCATTGGTGTTCTGCGGAATCTCCTTCCAGGGCTGGGAGAGTCTGGGCGCATGGTTCATGTGTGCCTGCGTCACCTACCTGATTATCGAATTGAACACCACCTTTGCCCTGATACGGACACGTACTTCACTCCCCTCCGCGTTCTTTCTAGTCTGTTTTTCCGTCTGTCCGTTCCTACACACCTTCGGTGCCGGGACCTTTCTGCCGCTACTGTTCATCGGTATGCTTTTCTCCCTGTTCAGAAGCTTCGAATCGCCTTCCGCATCGACCACCATCTATCACGCATTCTGCTGTGTAGGAATCATCGGAATCATCGTTCCGCAGACACTTTACCTGACTCCCGTCCTGTATCTGCTGATGATTCAGCTCCGCTCCCTGAATCCACGCACCTTCTTTGCCGGTGTGCTGGGACTGCTGACTCCCTACTGGTTAGGAAGCTGCTACCTGCTCTACAAAGGAAACTGGCTGGAAACAGCCCAGGAATTCCGCCAACAGCTGATACCGGTTATATCCGATTATAACCTGCTCGGATGGGACCAGTATCTGTCGTTGGGAATCCTACTGGTCATCACCCTTCTTTGTACGGCACAAAGCTTGACTCAAACCTATCAGGATAAGGTACAGACCCGTATTCTGTTACGGACACTCATGGCACTGGAAATCATCGTCATCGCCTTCATCCTGTTACTTCCTGCCTCTTTCAACGGGTTGTTCCCGATGCTGCTGATATGCGCCTCAATATTCTTCGGCCATTTTTTTGCGCTGGTATTCAACCGGTTCACACAAATCAGCCTGTGGGTTATCCTCGCCCTTCTAGGCATCATGACACTTTTTAACGTATGGACGCATTTTTACACTATCTGACGGAATGGGGATACATAGGTATGTTCATTTCCGCCTTCCTGGCAGGGACCATCCTGCCCTTCAGTTCGGAAGCTGTATTACTGGCCTGTATCGGTCTGGGACTCGACCCCGTATGGTCTACTATCTCCACCACCGCCGGAAACGCTTTGGGCGGACTGACCTGCTACTGGATAGGACACCTGGGCAAAATGGAATGGATAGAAAAATACTTAAAAGTAGACAAGAAACAACTGGATAAGGCTGCACGCTTCATTCACGGGAAAGGTGCCTGGATGGCACTGTTTTCTTTTCTGCCCGTCATCGGCGACGCTATCCTCATCGTACTCGGGCTGATGCGGGCACATATAGGTATTGTCACCGTCTCTATGACCTTAGGCAAACTGGCACGGTATGTCCTGCTGGTAGCCGCTGCTCTGGGACTTATTCATCTATTCTAACCTTTTCTTCAACAACAGAACTTCTATGATTCAAATTGAACAGACAGCCGACGGCAGTCAAACACTCTTCGTTCCGGAACTGAACGAACACTATCACTCAGTAAAAGGAGCTTTGACAGAATCAGAACATATCTTTATCCGCATGGGACTGGAACATAGTAGCGCAGAAAACCCTCATATTCTGGAAATCGGATTTGGCACAGGCCTGAACGCTTTTCTGACTCTATTGGCTGCAGACAAAATGCAGAAATCTATCCATTATACTACCTTGGAACGTTATCCGGTCAGTCAGGAACTTATCCGACAACTGACCTACCCCGAACTTATCTGTCCGGAAAGAGCCACTGATTTTCAGGCCCTACACCAGGCTAACTGGAATACAGATGTCCGACTGACTCCTTATTTTACTCTTTACAAAGTAGAAACTGACTTCACCTCGTATACCTTTCCCAATACCTACGATGTGATTTACTTCGATGCCTTCGCACCGGAAAAGCAACCGGAAATGTGGACGCAATCCTTGTTCGACACTTTGTGTCAACAACTGAATCCACAAGGCATCCTGACGACTTACTGTGCCAAAGGAGCCGTAAGACGCATGTTACAGGCTGCAGGATTCACGGTGGAACGTCTGCCGGGTCCTCCGGGAGGAAAACGGGAAATTCTACGGGCAACCAAACACCTCTGAACCAATCTTACCCTTCTCCCCAATAAAAAAGAATCGCTGTAACTAATGCCTCAGTGGAAGCATTAATACAGCGATTCTAACCCCCTATATCAACAAGACTAACCTATAATCCGTTTTTATTTGAACAGTTTCGGAGCAAACTCTGTCAGATAAATACGCCAGTTCTTCCATATATGGCCACCGTCTGTTTCCATATATGTATATTTATAGCCATTATTGTCTAGTATCTTCCGGAAATCCATGTTATCCTTATACAAGAAATCCGTCTTACCGATACCAATCCAATACAGTTTCGGAGCATTCTTGAACTGTACAGCCAGTTTGCCTTCCAGATTTTCGTATACATCCGAAGTAACACCTTTGTTTACCTGCTTACTGGTAGCCGCGGAGAAAAGTCCTACATAACCGAACTTATCCGGATAATAAGCCGAGATATACAATGAATGGAATCCACCCATTGACAGACCGGCGATAGCCCGGTGATTCTTATCGGTATATACCCGATAATTCTTCTCGATGTACTTCATGACATCCGGAAACGCCTTTTCGATGGCTCCATCCATGGTTTTCGGGTTCATGAATGAAGGTTTCACCATGCTGTTCGGAGCTTCACCCGGAGCCGCTTCCTGGGCACCGTTTCCGTTCGGCATAACCACAATCATCGGTTCAGCCTTTCCCTGGGCAATCAGGTTATCCAGAATCTGTGCGGCACGTCCCAATTCTGTCCATGCGTTCTCATCGCCACCTGCTCCGTGCAACAGATAAAGAACCGGATATTTCTTCTTGCTGCTTTCATAACCAGCCGGTGTATACACTGTCATTCTCCGGGCTTCCATACCCAGTCCCGGACTACTGTACCATACCTTGGCAACGGTTCCATGAGGAACTTCCTGAACCATATAGTTATCGGCCTGTCCACCACCAATCAGAAAGATATTGGTCATGGTGGCAATATCACGGTTCTGATAAACGTTGTTCGGGTCCGGCATCTTCAAATCATTCACATACAAAGAATAACTGTAAAGTTCGCTGGGCAATACTGAAGAAGTATATTCCCATACTCCATTCTTTCCTTCCTTGAAGGGAGCTCTGCTCGGAATATCCTGCGGACCGAACGGAGTATCTACTTTGGTAGGAGGAAGAAAATCCCCCTCAATCTCTACCTTCGAAGCTTTAGGAGCATGTATGCGGAAAGTTACCGTATTATCTTCGTTGATCTGAGGGGAAACAATATTTGTACCTCCCCAAAGAGCTTGTTGGGCATAAGAACCTAAACTCAACAAAAAAGCGCTAGCAAATAATGTCAGTTTTTTCATAATAAATCATTTTTAATTACACATATCTTCCGTTTTTACCATCCTGGATTCTGTTCCATGTTTGTATTCAACATGATTTCTTTTTCAGGAATAGGCAAAAGTAAGTTCTTTTCTTTAAAACCAGCCTGATTATTAGTAAAACCATCGGCGTTCACTGTAGGTGTACCATTCTGCATCATAAACGAAGGTACACTCTTTCCTTGATTAACCAAAACATCGGTGTCTCCCCAGCGTACCAGATCCTGGAAACGTACAGATTCCATACACAGTTCCAGTCTCTTCTCTATCTTGATGTCTTCGAGCGTTACATTGGTCTTGCTTGGAAGTTGTGCACGTGTTCTAATCTGGTTCACATAATCATCGGCTTTGTCCTGTCCGCTACCAGCCATTACATGCGCTTCGGCTGCCATCAGCAGTACTTCAGCATAACGCATGAATTTCACATTAATGTACTGATAGAATTGCAGTCCCGGATTATCGAACATACAATCTGATTTCAAGGCCCGGTACTTCCATGAGAAATATCCGGCATTTCCAGGCATGTTCTGTCCGTCACGAACGGTAATTCCCAAAGCCTTCAACTGGTCATAGGTAATGATTGACTTGTTCAAACGATATCCGTCCTTACCTTCTTCATCCACAAAAGCCTGATACAGTTCCTTTGTCGGATTACCGAATCCGTAACACCCCTGTGAAAATGCAGAAGCCTGTTCAGAGAAATCCATCATGGATGAACGCCATCCCAGCATACAGTATAACTGAGTAAACTGATTCCACATCTGTTCAGCATCATTTCTCATCTGTCCTTCCAGAATAGATTCGCAGCAGTTGTTGGCTTCCACATGCTGCAGACCTTCCAGGTTAGGATACAAGGCATATTTACCGGATTCTATCACTTTATCCAGAATAGCCGCTGCCTCAGCATATTTTCCTTGGAACAGGTAAGCCTTTCCCAAATAGGACATGGCTGCTTCCTTTGTCACACGGATATTACCTGTATTGTCGTTTACATCTGATTTAGATGGAAGGTCACTGGCACCGTTTACATCACCGATAGCCGCATTCAAGTCACTTTCAACAAATGCCCACAAGGTTTCTTTCGGGGTATTTCCCATGTGGTATTCATCCGGAGTAAGCAGATGATCCACCATCGGCACATTACCAAAAAGAGTAATCAAATCAATATAAGAAAAGGCGCGGAAGAATTTTGCCTCGGCAATTGCCCTACGTTTTGCTTCTGTATCGGGAGTTACCTTATCAATAATCAGATTCGCATTATACACCACCGTATACAAACCAGAATACAGACTGGAAATCATTCCATGATCCGAACCGAAAGTATACTCATTCAAACGTTCCATATCAGAGTTGTCACCTCGTGAACCACCTCCGGTATACATATCGTCTGACAAAAGGTTCTTGACAAAAAACCAATTGTAATGCTGGGAACGGAAAGCCACATATAAAGCCGACGCTGCAGATTCAACTTGATCATCCGTCTGATAATAGGTTTCCTGACTACCTACATCTCCATGTTTTCCAATATTCAGGCGGTCTTCACATCCTGTAAGGCTGGCAAGACATAAAAGTCCGGCCATCATATATAATCTATTTTTCTTTTTCATAATAATTCTGATTTAAAATTCAACATTGAAGCCTAACATTACTTTCTTTGAAGTAGGATAAGTACCCATATCGATACCCATACCAGAAGTATCGCTGGCAGAAGCTTCCGGATCAAATCCATCATACTTAGTAAACGTGAAGAAATCTTCCAAAGAAACATACAGTCTCATGTTCTGGATGAAAGCTTTCTTTGTCCACGCTTTCGGCAATGTATAACCCAACTGAATCTGTTTGATCTTGAAATAAGAACCATCGAATACCATAGCATCAGATACCAGATATTTATCCATGGAAGTAGCATTTGCTCTCGGAACAGAAGCTTGTGTGTGTTCTGGAGTCCAACGGTCATCATAGAAGAACTTCTTCATCTTGTTGGCTGAAATATGGTCTGAACGGGTAGCACAATTGAAGATATCGTTTCCGTACGAACCGCTTCCGAATACAGTCAAATCCAATCCTTTCCAGGCTGCTGTCAAAGTAATACCGTATGTAAAGTCAGGAATTGCATCGCCGATATAAGTCTTATCATTTTCATTGACAGTTCCATCACCATCAACATCTGCAAAAATCGGTTCACCTGTTTCAGGATCTACACCTTCGTATTCATAACCACGGAAATAGTAAACCGGATATCCTTCTTCAAAATAAGTAATCGTACTGGTATGGAAAGTTGTTCCTGCCAAACGGGTCAAAGAAGGATCCAGGTAAGTAACCTTATTCTTTAAGGTAGCCAGATTTCCCTTGATACTGTAATTGAAATCACCGATGTTGTCTCTCCATCCCAATTCAAATTCAAAACCTTTATTACTTACATTACCGGCATTAATCGGCGAAGTGGTACCACCGATAATCAAGGAAGGAGTAGTTCCTGTTACCAGCAAATCTTTTGTTTTCTTATTGAACCAGTCAACAGAGAAAGTCAGACGGTCATTGAAGAGACGGGCATCCAAACCGATATTCAACTGTTCAGAAGTTTCCCACTTCAAATCATCGTTACCCAAGCTATTCGGACGTACAGCAGTGATGTAGGTATTTCCCGGGACAAACGGATAATAACCGGAATTGTTCATGGTAGTACCGTATGCATAACCACCCAAGGCAGCCAAACTACCGTTCTGACCCCAGCTGGCACGCAGCTTCATGTTTGAAACAACATCTTTCAGCGGTTCGAAGAAATTTTCTTCAGAAATTGTCCAACCGGCAGATACTGCAGGAAAATATCCCCAACGTCCACTGGCAGGCAGATAAGCCAAATCGGCAGCATCAGCACGAAGAGAAGCCTGTAACATATACTTACCTGCAAAATCATATCCGATACGTCCGAAGTAAGAATACTTGGCTGTACGTGTCTTTTCACCGGTAATACTCTTGGAAGCAGAAGGGCTACCGTAGCTCAAATACCAGAAAGAAGGATCTCTACCCAGCAATGCATCTGCGCCGTTTGCACTGTAACCGGCAGTAATATAATCGTATGTAGACTCCTGATAAGACATACCGATCATGGCAGTAAGGGTATGTTCATTGAAAGTCTTGATATAGTTTGCAAAGTTTTCCCACTGCCAATAAATGGTAGTACTTGATGTACCGCTCTGTGAAATGAAATTATTGTTCTGTACGGAGTTACCATAAAACGGCAAATTTGTAGTAGAAGAACGGGTTCCGGAAAGACGATAACCGAAACGAGAAGTAATCACCAACCCGTCAAGCGGTTTCAATTCTCCGTATACAGATCCGTTGACATTGAATCCACTGTTTTTCGGAACTGTATTGTCTCTCATAATCATCGGATGATAGTTTTCAGATTCCACAAATTTAGAAACAGCATAGTAGTTTCCGTTTTCATCGGTAAGCAGAGTCTGTCCGTTGTTCATTGCAGCTACCATATTGTCCGGCAGGTTTCCCGGAGCATAAGTATCCGGAGTCAACGGATCAAGTTCCATTACAGCCTGGAAGAAGCTTCCGTAAGCATTGTTCTGAGACAGCTGACGATAGTTGTATTTTTCAATCTGATTGGTAGTACCTACCTTCAACCAGTCTTTAATCTGATAATCCGCATTGATAGAACCGGTCAGACGTTTATAGAAGTCGGCATCTCCTTTGACGATACCATCATTGTCCAAATAAGAAAGAGACAGGTAATAGTTACCTTTATCATTTCCGTTAGAGAATGAAAGATTATGTTTCTGGATGATACCTGTTCCGAATACAACATCCGCCCAGTTAGTATCTGTTACACCATCCCAGTCATTCGCAAATTTACTGGCATCGTATACATTACCTTCCATCATATAGTTCTTATATTCTTGCGCATTCAGCAGTTCCGGAATTTTTCCTACAGACTGAATGGTATACTGGAAATCATAATTGATTTTACCTTGTCCTTTAGTACCTTTCTTGGTAGAAATCAATACGACACCATTACCGGCCTCAGCACCATAGATGGCAGCAGATGCAGCATCCTTCAACACTTCAATAGAAGCGATATCATTCGGGTCAAGACCTGAAATATCGGACAGACGGACACCATCCACTACATACAACGGATTGGATGAAACGTTAGAAGAGAAACCACGTACACGTACTGTAGGTGAAGAACCCGGAGCTGCAGAAGAAGAAATGATCTGCACACCGGCTGTCTTACCCTGCAGAGCTGCCTGCGGGTTGGCAACCGAACGGTTTTCCAAATCCTCAGTCTTTACCTGAGAAATGGCTCCTGTTACTGAACTTTTCTTCTGTACACCATAACCTACTACCACTACTTCGCTCAAAGTCTTTGAATCTTCTTTCATGCTTACATTCACTGTTTCACCGGAAACAACGATTTCCTGAGTTACATAACCGATGTAAGAAAAGACCAAAGTCTTTCCACTAGCCACGTTCAGCGAATAGTTACCATCGAAATCGGTAATGGTTCCGTTAGTCGTTCCTTTTTCAAGCACACTGACTCCAATCATTGGTTCTTTTGTGCCAGCGTCAAGTACTTGTCCTCGTACTGCAATCTGTTGAGCGGATGCCGCATGTACCATGCATACAAACATCGCACATAGGATCAGTCTGATCCAATTCATTTTCTGTGTCATTTTCATATATTAGTAATTTAGAATTAAAAGCCGCGTACAGGAAATTCTGCAACGAACTGCATCAGTTGCGTATCAGGATTAGATTTCAGTTCGCAGGTATTATTGAAAATCATCAAGGCACCATTCTCCTTGGTATAAGGTGTCCATTCCGGAAGTCCTGCTACATTCGGATTTCCAGTCCTGGCAAACTGAATCCAGGCACTGCTCATCTTATCGGCCAATGCCTGTGCATCTTTTCCACCACCGGTCATTGCCGCACTACGGGCGATATTGTCGAATACAAAAGGTATTTCCATACAGTGGGTAGAACGTAAGATGCCGTCCAAGGCCGGAGACTCCCATGCAAACTGATACATATATACCGGTGCTCCTTGAGCTGCCGATTTCCAATTCCCTTGTTCGATAGCATTCGGACGGAAAATCCGGTCTACATCCAACAGGTCTTTGGGTTGACAACCCGGATAAGTCTTTTTGAACAAATCAATAAACTCATCCGTACGTTTTCCAAATGTATCCTGCAGTATCTTCTTCACCTGTTCCATAGTAGCATTACGGAATGCCGGAACATACGTACTTGGACAGAATTCATGCAAGGTAGTACCAATCATCATCGGAATATCTTTCGACAATTCGATGGATGCTTCCGGTTGAGCCGGCAAGACAACTCCATCTACCGTCGGAGCCCATCCGAAAATAAATGTATGTACACCGTCCTTTTCGACTTCTTTTTTGACTTGGGCAACAGCCTTTTCACCAGCAGCCAGCAGTTCTTTATAAGGGACTTCTTTTATCTGGTCGATATTATGTGATTTCAAGCCCAGAATCTCTACAGTAGCAGCACCGATGCGGCGTGAATAGCTGCTTTCCATTGTACGAAGCATGGAACCGCTCTGTACAATAGCCTTATGGAATAACCCTTTAGCGGCAGGAGTAGCCAGTAATGTAGAAACTTTTCCTCCTCCACCGGACTGACCGAAGATGGTCACATTATCCGGGTCACCTCCGAAATTGGCGATATTTGCATGTACCCATTTCAATGCTGCTACCAGGTCCAATAGCCCGACATTTCCACTTTGGGCATATTTTTCTCCATAAGCAGACAAATCAAGAAAACCCAATACATTCAACCGGTGATTCAAGGTAACCACCACTACATCTCCCTTTCTGGCCAGGTTCGCTCCATCATAACCCGGCAATTCCTGTCCGGAACCGGCACTGTAACCACCGCCATGAAGCCATACCATTACCGGACGTTTCTGCTGCTTGTCCAGTCCTTTTGTCCAGATATTTACCCGCAAGCAGTCCTCTCCCGGATATCCGTCATCCCAATCGAAAGCAAAGGCTATCTCATCCGATCTCCAGCCTGCCCGCTCTGCCTGTGGACAAGTAGGTCCGTACGCTCTCGAACTTCTTACCCCTTCCCACTTTTCTACAGGAACCGGCGGCATGAAACGCTCGGCCGTAGCATAAGGTATACCTTTATATATATACACTCCATTATCTATATAGCCTGAAACCTTTCCTGCTTCTGTTTCTGCCACAGTACTTGCTTCAGACGAAATCAGCTCAGTCGGCGATGTATTCTCATACCTTCCAACCTTCTCCTGGCTGTTACTGCACGCATTGTTCATCAACAACACGGCAAACAGTCCCACTGTAACCAGATGTTTCTTCATATTCTTCACTCGTTTTAAGGTTATACTTTCTGAATACAATATTACAGAATTCATTTCCAGTGGATTTTCATGCGTGTACAATTGATTTTCGTACAAGTAAAAGAAGTTTTCTATTTGTTCAACGGCTTATTTCTGTGTTCATGGAACGGCTTTCAATTACTTTTTACCATCATTTTTATCTTACTTTCACAAAAGATATTACCTTTGCAAAACCAGAAAAGCACTTGAAACAAAAACCTAAACCGACAAAGTAAATGAAAACTTTAGTTAGCCTCTTAGCCCTTATTGTATGCTTATTTTTACCTGGTTGCCACTCCTCGCTTGAAACTGGGCCGAAGGATTCGGAAAACATGGTCCGAATGGATTATTCCATTTCCAACCTGAAAGTACAAAGCATAACCGAAGACCAGTTCGGCCATATCTGGATAGGTACCTTTAGAGGCCTGAACAAATATAACGGCTATCAATACCAACAGTTCTTCCACTCGGACAATCCAAGCTCTTTAAGCTATAATGGAGTAAATACTCTCTACCTGGACTCTAAAAAACGTCTGTGGGTAGGAACTCAAAGAGGTGTCAACATCTATCAGGAAAACGATACCTTCAAACAGTTCATCTTACATGGAGAAAACTGGAATATTCAACACATCCTGGAGAACAGTAAAGGAGAAATCTATCTGGATGCCATCAGTCACCTGTACAAATACAACGAAAAGACATCAAGTTTTGATGTCGTACTGACCCTCGACGACGACAAGCCATTTACCTCTGTACATTATTTCCTAGACCGGAAAGACAGGATATGGAGTGTAGAAGGAAATGAAATATTATGTTACTCCCCAGACAACTACCAAATCATCAAACGAGTCCAGCTACCGTTTATCGCCATATACAACTTTCTGAGCAATAACGGAAATCTGTGGATTTCTTCGGAACAAGGACTTTGTATCTTCGATACCAAGGCAGAAGATTTCATCCCTGTCCCCACTCCTATGACTACCCATCCGCTTTTCAAAGGAACGATTGTTTCTTTCATTCATTTTCACACCGAATCGGAAATGTATCTGGTTACCTCCAAAGGGCTGTTCCTTTACAAGTCCAATGAACAGAAAATGATTCACCAGTCCGAGAGTTCGTTCCCGTATCAGGTTTCCGACTACCATGCAACCACCTTATTCACCGATTCCCAAAAGAATCTGTGGCTTGGCACTTACAACCAAGGAGCCATCCTCCTCTCCAATAATAAAGACTATTTCAACTACAACAATGTAGTCGACAAATTCTTCCAGAAAAAATATATTTCCGGAGTCACATCCGACCAGGAAGGAAGAATGGTTGCTTTCGACCTGTTCTCACACCTGTACCTGTATCAACCTTCGAAAGACAACATTGAACTTCTAGCAGTTCCATTTCCCCTGGACAACACCTATTTATCTTCCCGGGGAATCCAGTTTATCGAGTTCGACAAAAAAGGATACTTGTGGATTCTATGCAATGAAAAGGATATATATTGCTGTACCCTTCAAAACAATACTTTACAGATCCGACAGAAATTCCATCTTCCGAATCTTTGTACAGCCATACGAAGCGATTCGAACGGTACTGTCTTCGTATCCTCCCGGGAAGAATTCATATACAAACTGTCGGCAGGAAAAAATACCTTCGAAGAAATTCAATACCTTGACCGCCAAGGTTCGAAAACATACATCTATTCACAGGACATCCTGCCTGTCAAAGAAGGAAAAGTCATCATAGCCCCATTCAATATGGACCTTTACCTGTACGACAATGTATCGGGCGAAATCACTACGCTCCCATTCAAAGAAAAGGTTCATGACAAACTGGCCATCATAAAATGCATGTTCCAGGACTCAGAAGGAAAAGTCTGGATAGGTACACGTTCAGATGGAGTATATTACTTCTCTCCCGACCTGAAAACACTGACAAAGATAAAAGGAGTATCCAGTGAAGACATCTGCAGTTTCGAGGAAGACCAGCAGGGAAATATCTGGATAAGTACCTTATATGGATTGTTTAAATACGACCAGACCGATGCACACATCACCGGTTACTATGCATCCGACGGTATCGGAGGAAACCAGTTTGCCCAATACAGTTCATGCAGACTGGCAGATGGTACCCTCGTTTTCGGAGGAGCCCATGGACTCACCTACTTTAACCCCATCGATGTAGGACGGAAACAGCAGGTTCCCGTTCTGTTCGAACAGCTGAAAGTATACAACGAATGGATACATCCTACCCAAGAAGGAATCATCGACAAATCATTGAACTTCAATCCCAATATCCGGCTAAACTACAATGAAAACAGTTTCAGTATCTCGTACGCCGCACTGACCTTCACCAATGCACAAAAGATACATTATCAATATAAACTGGAAGGACACGACAAGCTTTGGATAGATGCTTCGAACAACCGAGAAGCCATCTATTCCAATCTGCCCGCCGGAAGCTATACCTTTAAAGTACGTATCTTCAGCAATGACAAAAGCATCATAGAGGCTGAAAACAGCATCTGTATATCCATCCTACCCGCTCCGTGGCAAAGCTGGTGGGCCTATCTCATCTATTCGATATTCCTTCTAGGACTGATTCTACTGATTATCTATATCATCCATAGAATCCGTAAGGAGCACCTGAAGGCACAATGGGCAGAAATGGAACGGAAACAAGAGGCACGCACCAACCAGATGCACCTGAGCTTCTTTACCAATATATCACATGAATTCCGTACCCCACTTACCATGATAGCCGGTCCTATCGCTACCCTCTGCCGTCAAAACAATTTCAACCGCGAAGAAACCAGACTGCTGAAACTGGTACAGCGGAGTGTAAACCGGATGCTAAGACTGATCAACCAAATCATGGATCTGGGAAAACTGGAAGGAGACGCCTTACGACTATATGTCACCCGGACAGATATTACTCAAGAAGTACGAAACTACCTGGAAACAGTGAAAATCAATGCCGATGAAAAAAAGATTTCACTGACCTATGATGATATACCACAAACCCTGTCAACATGGATAGATACGGATAAACTGGAAAAGATTCTGGCCAATCTTTTATCGAATTCGCTGAAATTCACCCCATCGGGCGGCCAGATTTCCGTATCTGTAGAAGAAATGGACCATGAAAAAGCCTCAACGTCATTCACGTTGAAAGAAAACGACAACTTCAACCGATACGTAGCACTCAAGGTGGCAGACACAGGATGTGGCATTCCCGAAGAGAAAATGGAAAGTATTTTCCAGAAATACTACCAGATAAACAGCGACAAACAAGGTGTCTATAACTGTGGAACCGGTATCGGACTGTATTTTGTCCGCCGACTCGTCTGGTTGCACCATGGTTACATCAAAGTAGAAAATGCCGTTCCTCATGGAGCTGTCTTTACTGTCTTGCTTCCGATAGACGACGAAGCCTATCCGGAAAGCGAACGGCAATCCAGCGGACAAGTACCTGTATTCGAATCGATAACCATGACCAATGAATACGAAGAGCAGGAAAACGAAACGGATACAGAAAAGCCTGTATTACTGATAGTAGAAGATGACAACGAACTGTCTGCTTATCTGAAACTGCTGTTCAGCCGAAGTTATCACATTGTCCACCGATACGATGCCGACAGTGCCTTTTCGGAACTGGAGGACATTAAGCCAGACCTGATTCTAAGTGATGTAGTCATGCCGGGAAAACTGGATGGCATCGCTTTCTGCAAGAAAATCAAGTCGGGAAATCATTTCTGCCACATTCCGGTAATTCTTCTGACTGCCAAGACACGGATGGAAGAACAGATAGAAGGTCTGAAAGCCCAAGCAAACGCATACGTCACCAAGCCCTTTGACCCGGAATATCTGAAAGCACTGCTGGTTTCACAACTCAACAACAGAGACATGGCACGCAACATTCTGGGTAACAGTACAGATACTACGCAACTGGAAGAAGGTTCCATCAATCCACAAGACAAAAAATTCATGGATGAACTGTATGCCTTGATGGAAAAGGAATTGTCGAATCCGGAACTGAATATCATCAAGATTACAGAAGTCATGAAGATAAGCCGTACCAAATTCTACTACAAGCTGAAAGCATTGACAGGTGAGAATCCGAGTATCTTCTTCAGGAACTATAAACTGAACCGTGCTGCCGAACTGATGGCAACTGGCAAATATACGATTTCGGAAATAGCCGATATGACCGGATTCAGTACCCTTTCATTTTTCTCAGCCAGTTTCAAGAAGAAATTCGGAGTACCGCCCAGTGAATATAAACATTAAGAAAGAAAACTGCCGTATCTGGTAGCGGACCTGAACAGCAAAAAAACGTCCGGTTGTCTTCATGAAGACAACCGGACGTTTTCATGAAAACACGAGTTCGTTTGATATAAAACATGAGTTCGTTTTCGGCACACGGAAAGAAATATGTATCTTTGCCTCTCCATCAAACAAACATTTCATTTATGAAAAGATACATATACCTGATAATCATTCTACTTACAATAGGTGTTTCTGCTTGTGCCCCTTCCAGACAGACCGACGAAAAGCCGACCCTTACCGTCTCCATCGAACCGTTGCGCTATTTTACCGAAGCAATAGCGGGCGACCGCTTCAAGGTGGTCAGCATGGTACCCGAAGGGAACAGTCCGGAAACTTACGACCCTACCCCCCAGCAACTTGTCGACCAGGCCAAAAGCGAAGCTTATCTGCGTATCGGCTATATCGGTTTCGAACAGACCTGGCTGAAGAAACTGCAGGACAACGCTCCGGGACAGCCTTTCTACGACCTCTCAAAAGGAGTTGCCCTTATGGCCGGAAGCTGTTCACACGAAGAAGACAATGCCCACAATCATGCGCACGAAGGTGTGGAACCGCACATCTGGAATTCGGTGAAAAACGCCAGAATCATCGCCAACAACATCTTCCAGGCCCTGTCTGAAATAGATAATGAGCAGACTCCATACTATCAGCACCGGTTGGACAGCCTGCTTCAGGTGATTGACAATACCGGAAAAGAAATGGACACCCTCATGGAAAATGCCGACCGCACTTTCCTGATTTATCATCCGGCACTGACCTACTTTGCCCGCGATTACGGACTGAACCAGATCAGCATCGAAGCCGATGGCAAGGAGCCCTCTCCTGCCCACCTGAAGGAACTGATTCAGCTCTGCCGGGAAGAACAGCCCAAAATCATTTTCGTCCAAAAGGAATTCGATACGCGGAACGCGGAAATCATCGCCCGGGAACTGCAGGTAAATGTCATCCCCATCAATCCGCTCAGCTACCACTGGAACGAGGAGATGATCAACATCGCCAAAGCATTGAGTAACCCTTAACCTCCGACTTATGACACACGAACCGCTGATACAACTGACCGACATTTCGGCCGCCTACGACCGGAAACAGGTACTGACAGATGTAAACCTGACCGTGTACGAAAAAGATTTTCTGGGAGTTATCGGGCCGAACGGAGGGGGAAAGACTACCCTCATGAAAGTTATCCTCGGCCTGTTGAAACCTGTCCACGGAACCATCCGTTTCTTCCGTCACGGAAAAGAAGTGCCAGAAGTGAGCATAGGCTATCTGCCTCAATACAATCACATCGACAAGAAATTCCCCATCTCGGTATACGAAGTGGTACTCTCCGGACTGAACAAACAGAAATCACTGTTCAGCCGGTTTACCGCCGAACAGCACCGGCAGGTAGAAAGAACCATTGCCCGTATGGGACTGGAAGGGCTGGAACAACGGGCCATCGGTCAGTTGAGCGGCGGACAGCTCCAGCGGGCTCTGCTGGGACGGGCCATCGTATCGTGCCCGCAACTGATTATCCTGGATGAACCCAATACATACATCGACAAGCGGTTCGAAGCCAGGCTCTATTCCCTGCTGGAAGACATCAACCGTGAATGCGCCATCGTGCTGGTCAGCCACGACATCGGCACCGTACTCCAGAATGTAAAGACCATCGCCTGCGTAAACGGTACCCTGGACTATCATCCGGACACAGAAATCCCCGCCGAATGGCTGGAAGAACATTTCGGCTGTCCCATTGAGTTGCTAGGACACGGCAACCTGCCGCACCGGGTACTGAAATGCCATAACCATTCCGGAGAACACTAGTCTTATCATAGGTCCTTGGCAATCAATGGCAAGTAAATAATAAATTCAGTAAACTCTCCTTCTATGCTGTTGACGAAGATTTTTGCTTGTTGTGTAATTGCAGGTGAGTTTATTGCTGAAATAACCCAATAATATATGTTACACTTTATAAAACTGCTAAAGAAGGTTATTCAGGAAAATGAATTCCTGAGATATATCGTGCTTTTAGGTGTGATAGCTCTTTCTATCATCATCATTTATCATGGTGGTAAGGAAATAGGAAAGATTATAGCAATGCTTATTAAGTGATTGTCTTGTTGAACGAATGGTGTACTTACACGCCATTGACTTACCTTTGCATCAGTAAAATAAACGTAAAAACTGAAACGTGTATGGAATATACCCCATACAAAGCCACTCTATACAGTGTAATGGTATGGTTTCTTTATGAAATAATCCCTTTTGGCGTTTTTGATTATTATGATTTGTTAGCTACCTTAGCCAGTGGAGCTCTGACTTATCTGGCATTTTATATCTTCAAACCTTCAGGTAAGCATTGAAAGCTGAACCGTTAAAGAAAATACCGAAACCTGACAAGCCTTTTAACTTGCGTTGACAAGAATATTCGTTCTTTGGTATTCTGATTGACAAATGTTTACTATCTTTGCCGCGATTAACGTTAACGAGAAAAAATAGTTCATGAAACAGTACAACACGATCAACAACCTGGTAGGTTGGTTGACTTTCGTCGTTGCAGCCTTTACGTACTGCATGACCATCGAACCGACCGCCAGCTTCTGGGATTGCCCTGAATTCATTACCACCGGTTATAAACTGGAAGTCGGCCACCCGCCCGGCGCACCTTTCTTTATGCTTACCGCCAACTTGTTCAGTCAGTTTGCCAGCGACCCGTCGCAGGTAGCCCGCATGGTCAATATCATGAGTGCCCTGATGAGTGCCGCCTGTATCCTGTTCCTGTTCTGGAGCATTACCCACCTGGCTAAAAAACTGATTTGTCCGGACAACAACCAGATGACTACCGGTAAACTGATTACCATCATGGGCTCCGGAGTAGTTGGAGCGTTGGCTTATACGTGGAGTGATACATTCTGGTTCAGTGCCGTAGAAGGCGAAGTCTACGCCTACTCCAGCCTGTTTACAGCCCTGGTATTCTGGCTCATCCTGAAATGGGAGAACCGGGCGAACGACCCTCACAGCGACCGCTGGCTCATCCTGATAGCTTACCTGACCGGTCTGTCTATCGGTGTCCACCTGCTGAATCTGTTGTGTATCTCGGCCATCGTGTTGGTATACTATTACAAGAAGAATCCGAATGCTAACCTGAAAGGCAGTCTGATAGCTCTGGCCGGTTCCATGGTGCTGATTGCTGTCGTACTGTACGGTATCGTTCCAGGTATCGTAAAAGTAGGAGGTTGGTTTGAACTTCTGTTTGTCAACGATTTAGGATTTTCATTCAACAGCGGTCTGATAGTCTACATCATTCTGCTGACTGCCTGCATCATCTGGAGTGTATACGAAAGCTATACGGTGAAGAGCAGCAAACGCATGAACATTTCCTTCCTGGCCAGTGTAGCCATGCTGGGTATTCCGTTCTACGGTCACGGATGGAGCAGTGTCTTCATCGGTATCATCGTACTGGGCATCCTGGCTTTCTACCTGTTTGCCAATATTCCGCAGAAATACCGCGTCAGCGCACGCACGCTGAACACCAGTCTGCTGGCCATGATGATGATGCTGGTGGGGTATTCATCGTATGCCGTCATCGTTATCCGTTCTTCGGCCAATCCGCCGATGGACCAGAACTCTCCGGAAGATATTTTCACTTTGGGAGAATACCTGGGACGTGAACAATACGGTACCCGTCCGCTCTTCTACGGACAGGCTTACTCTTCCAGACCGGCACTGAAGCAGGTAGACGGAGGATGTATGTACGATGTAGTGGAAGGCGCTCCTGTCTACCAACGTAAGGAAAAGGAAACTCCCGATGAAAAGGACAGCTACGAAATAGTACGTCACAAGACAGAATATAAATATGCCCAGAACATGCTCTTCCCGCGTATGTACAGCGATGCACATGCACAGGCCTACGAAGACTGGCTGGGAGGTATCGAAGGCCGCCAGGTTCCGTACGACCAGTGCGGCGAAATGGTGATGGTAAAGATTCCTACCCAATGGGAAAACATCAAGTTCTTCTTCATCTACCAGTTGAACTACATGTACTGGCGTTATTTCATGTGGAACTTTGCCGGCCGTCAGAACGACATCCAGGGACAAGGCGAGATAGAACACGGTAACTGGATTACAGGTATACCGTTCATCGACAACAAACTGGTAGGCGACCAAAGTCTGCTTCCGAGTGAACTGAAGAACAACAAGGGACACAACGTATTCTACTGTCTGCCGTTGATATTGGGACTCATCGGACTCTTCTGGCAAGCTTACCGGGGAGAAAGAGGTATCCAGCAGTTCTGGGTGGTCTTCTTCCTCTTCTTCATGACCGGTCTGGCCATCGTATTGTACCTGAACCAGACACCGCTGCAGCCGCGTGAACGTGATTACGCGTATGCCGGTTCATTCTATGCCTTTGCTATCTGGATTGGCCTGGGAGTAGCTGCCATCAGCGAATATCTCGGCAAGAAGATGGGTGAAAAACCTGCTGCCATCCTGGCCAGTGTAGTCTGTCTGCTGGTTCCTATCCAGATGGTGAGCCAGACTTGGGACGACCACGACCGCAGCGGACGATATACCTGCCGCGACTTCGGACAGAATTACCTGAACTCTGTACAGGATGAAGGAAATCCGATAATTTTCACCAACGGAGATAACGATACCTTCCCTCTGTGGTACAATCAGGATACCGAAGGAGTACGTACCGATGTACGTGTATGTAACCTGAGCTATCTGCAGACCGACTGGTACATCGACCAGATGAGACGTCCGGCCTATGATTCCCCTTCCGTTCCTATCAACTGGGACCGTATCGATTACGTATCGGGTCATAACGAAGCAGTCTATGTCCGTCCGGAAGCCATGGAAACGGTACTGAACTACTACAAACAGAATCCGGAAGAAGCCAAGAAGGAATTCGGCGACAATCCGTATGAACTGAAGAATATCCTGGCTCACTGGGTACGTGCACCGAAAGACGCAGGTCTGCAGATGATTCCGACCGACAGTATCGTCATCAAACTGGACAAGGAAGCCATCAAACGCTCAGGCATGCTGACACCGGACTCCATTCCGGAATACATGCACATCTCACTGAAGGGAAAATCGGTGCTGTATAAGAGTGAACTGATGATGCTGGAAATGCTGGCTAATACCAACTGGGAACGACCGATGTACATGGCCATTACAGTGGGACCTGATAACCATTTGAATCTGACCGACAACTTCCTGCAGGAAGGTCTGGCTTACCGTATCACACCGTTCAACAATACAGAACTTGGCAGACGTATTGATACCGATAAGATGTATGACAACCTGATGCACAAGTTCAAGTTCGGTGGTATCAACAATCCGGACATCTACCTGGATGAAACCGTACTGCGCATGTGTGACACACACCGCCGCATGTTCGTCCAACTGGCCACCCAGCTCATCAAGGAAGGAAAGAAGGACAAGGCATTGGAAGCACTCGACTACTGTGAGAAGGTAATCCCAAGCACTACGGTACCGCACGATTACATCATGAGCAGCTCGAAGGAAATGGCGGAAGACTACATGCAATTAGGTCAATATAAAAAGGCGGAAAATATTCTGAACGCATTGGCAAACAATGCCGTAGAATACATAACCTGGTACTTGAGCCTGAATGAATTGCAATTCGCCAACTCGTACGAGAACTGTATGCGCTACTTATACATCCTGGACGATGTATGCAAGACACTGTCTCAGATGAAGGGTGAAAATGGAAAAGTAATAGACTCGGCTACTCACTATACAGATAAGTTAAACCAGTTGTATAAACTGCTGGAACAACGTGCTGGTGTAGCGTCAGCCCAATAAAGAAAGTCATGTTTATAGAACAACCCCCGCAACTGATACGCCTTCTTTATCCGGACGCCCTCTGGCGGATGGATAAGAAGGTGAAAGCGGTCTATCTGACTTTCGATGACGGACCGATTCCAGAAGTGACACCGTGGGTGCTTGATTTATTGGACAAATACCAGATTAAGGCTACTTTCTTTATGGTAGGCGACAATGTCCGGAAACATCCCAAAGAATATCAGATGGTGGTAGAACGTGGACACCGTATCGGTAATCATACATTCAACCACATCCGGGGATTCGAATACCTGAGCAAGAATTATCTGGCCAATGCAGATAAAGCCAATGAATATCTGCATACCGACTTGTTCCGTCCTCCTCACGGACACATGCGCTGGCCTCAGTATTGGGTACTGAAACACAAATACCGCATCGTGATGTGGGACCTGGTAACCCGCGACTACAGCAAACGGCTGAACGGTCCGCAAGTATTCCAGAAAGTCAAGCAATACGTCCGGAACGGTTCCATCATCACCTTCCACGATTCCTTGAAATCGGAACAGAACATGAAATACGCGCTTCCACGCTCCATCGAATGGCTGTTGGCACAAGGATATGAATTCAAAGTATTCGATTGAATACAGCCCAACTAAAAGCGTCACAGAAGACTGTTACAAGAATCTTCTGTGACGCTTTTTATTTTATTGGATAATCCAGGCTTCAGTTTGCCAGAATCTCGCACAATTCATCCTGAAAGAGCCGGGCCTGCCTGCCCTTCAATACATTCTGATTGATAATGACGAAAGAAAGCCAATGGCCGTTGCCGGCTTTCACATAACCGGCCAAAGAAGAAACTCCGGTTACTGTACCTGTCTTGGCCCGTACATTCCGGTAAGTCTTTCCCTTCTTCATCCGGTTGGCTAAGGTCCCGTCTATCCCGGCTATCGGCAGACAGTCATAGAAAGGTTGGAAAATAACCGGATGACGATAGGCATAATTCAGGTAACTCAACAACAGATGGGGAGAGATATAATTATACAAGGAAACTCCACTTCCGTCGGCAATGCTGTAACGGTCAGGGTCCATCCCCACCAGTTCCTTCATGTATTTACGGATAGCCACCTGCCCGTCCAAATTACCTAAAGAACCACCTTTATCGGTTCCGTGCTTCCCTACGTGATAAAATAAGGCTTCAGCAGCCAGATTATCACTTTTCTTGAGTGTCACTTTCAATACATCAGTCAAAGGATGCGTACAGCGCACCAGTTCCTTGGCTCCTATCGGACATTCGCCATAGCCTACACTATCCACCTGTATTCCTCGATTGGCCAACTGATAACGGAACGTTTCCAGAAAGAAGGCCTTAGAATCGTATAGATTCAATGTTTTGGTCCGTTTGGCAGAGATGCAACCGGCCACCTGAATACGGTTTCCCTGCTCCAGCCAATCGCGCGTAATGACCAGTTTGCCTGCAGAAGGAGTACGACTCACCGAACGGTTTTCTACCTGATAATAATCGGAAGAAGGAGATACTTCTACAGTACCTTGAAGCCCCTTGGCCGCAGGTTGTACAGTCACCTCCACACATCCCCGGTTCAGCATCAACGGAGACAGATAAGGCTGGAATGAATAAGGCGTGTCGTCCCACGACCATCCCGGTCCCCAATACACCGAATCCATCAGCGAAACATCCCCTATCAGTTTTCCTTCTATCCGGCGGATGCCCTTCCCTGCCAACGTATCGGAAAACCGTTCCAGATCCTTTTCCATAAATACCGGGTCGAAAGCACCGATGACGTACACATCACCTTTCAGGATACTGTCTTTTACTTCTCCTGTATAAGCCACCTGTGTCACGAAAGGATAATCGGTTCCTAACGTAGCCAATGCCGTAACGGCTGTAATGACCTTCTCTGTGGAAGCCGGCCGATACAGCTTATCGGCCTGATGGGCAAATACCAGACTGTCGGAAGTCAAATCATAGACCATGACTCCTACTTCAGAAGTCTCCAGCAAAGGCGATTCATCCAGAAACTGTCCTAACCGTCCTGCCCAATTCTGAGCCATACCGGTCATTACGGACAGCCAACAGACGAATATGGTTCCTATCTCGCGTATTTTCATTGATTACTCCAATTCTTTAAAGATTTCTCCAACCGTAGGATGTGGAAATACATACTGTTTCCATTCGGTATATTTCCGGTGGTCTTCCACCATCATTCCAGCCAGAACAATCAACTCGGATGCCGGATTTCCTAACAGGTGTATACCCAACAGACGGCCTTCATCGTCCACCAAGGCCTTACACACACCGTTAGCTCCTTCATTTTCAGCCACAAAACGCCCGGAATAGGTCATCGGCAAACGGATAATCCGGTAGGAAAAACCGGTTATCTGTAGAAATTCCTCGCTGGCTCCTACCGAAGCGATTTCCGGATTTGTATAGACTACGCTCGGGATAGCACGGTAACTCATGGTATCAGTCTCTCCCAACAGGTGATGAACCGCTACCTCTGCCTCGCGGACAGCCGTATGGGCCAGCATGGATTTCCCGTTCAAATCACCGCATACATAAACTCCCGGTACAGAAGTTTCCATGTGTTCGTCCACTTTGACCTGGTTACGGGCCGTCAGCTCCAGATTCAGATTCTCCAGACCAAATCCGTTCATGACAGGCCTTCTGCCTACACTCATCAGGAGTTTCTCAGCTTCTACTGTTATCGGACCATCCGGATGTTCAATCTTCACCTGTACTTTTCCATCCGCTTCGCTTACTCCGATAACTTTAGCACTCAGCAGAAATTTTACCCCACGCTTGGTATATTCCGTCCGCAAAAGAGCTGCCAGTTCATGGTCAATACCACCCAGAATCTCTCCCAGCATTTCAACGACTGTTACCTGAACTCCCAGACTGCTGAAGAAAGAAGCGAATTCCATGCCGATGACTCCCCCACCTACAACGACAAGCGATGCCGGAAGCTCCTTTGCCTCCAGCGCATTCCGGTGTGTCCAATAGTTCACTTCCTCCATACCAGGTATCTGAGGAACAAACGTTTCACTTCCTGTACAGATCATCAGCTTCTCACACTGATAAGATTCTTCTCCACACTGAATGGTATGACGGTCTACAATACGAGCTTCTCCTGTTACCAGATTTACGTGAGCGGCCGTCAGACGGGCCTTGATACCCAATACCAGTTTCCGGACAACCTTGTTCTTTCGGGATATCACCTTCGGCAAATCTACCGAAGCGTCCGATACCTGTACTGCATATTTAGAAGCATGCTTGGCAGAATCATAGACTTTAGCCGAATATAGCAATGTTTTGGTAGGAATACAGCCTTCGTTCAGGCAGACACCTCCTAAACTGTTCTTTTCGAACAATACGACACTCAATCCCGCTTTTCCAGCCAGCTCGGCAGCTGTATACCCGGCAGGACCTCCACCTATAATAGCAAGTTGATAGTTCATGGATTCAGATTTTATGGTTAAGGGATGTTCCGAAGAAAAATTGTTTCTAATTTTCGTCTACAAAGATAGCACGCGGATTCAATTCCTTGGCATAACGCAAAAAGCCTTCTTCATCGGCCAAATCAAAGCTGATAAATCCTTTGGTATAATAAACCACGATACGACCTCTAAAAAAAGCTTTCTTACGCCGTGCTACCCGAATGACTCCGTAAGCCTTTACACTGCCACTGAAACCTCTTTTCAACCAGATATCTCCATTCTCCTGCACCTGTACCTTGGCAAGAAGTTCATCTATCAACAATAGAATCGGAAAGATAATCGGAATAAGGCCATAATAACTATCTGTACTCCAAGCCACTAAAATGAAAGCAAAAATCACGATTATAACTCCTATCCACACTCTGGGAGGAGTTCGTTTAATTTTAAAGTTTCGTACCATAAATATTGAAATGAGTTAAATATCTACTTGAATCTGACTATTGCGCTTCAACAGCCAATGAATGAAATCATCCGGGTTCTGCGGTGCAATCAACACCGAAGCGGTACCATTTCCCGATTTCTTCTCACAAATAATCTCTAACCGGTCAAACGAAAGAGCAGGTGCCCAGAATACCAGTGAACGGACTTTCCGGATGCGGACAATACGCTCCAGTTCAATGGTGGAATTCCTTACAAAACGCCCGGTTTCAATCCGAAGCTGATTGTCAGCTGAAATGATATAACGTGTATGGATAAGCATTTCTATTTCAAAAACGACACAGACAGCCAATATCAACATCAACAGTGTGTGATGTTCCCAAAAGAAATAAAACAAGAAGCCGGAAGTAACAGCTATCAACAGCCAATACCACCAACCGATACGAGGATGAAAAATTCTATCCATAGATTACAAGACTTTATTTTCCGTGAAGTTATATAAAATCTGAAGAAATCAAGCAAGGAATGCCCATTTTTTTATAAAATGTGCAATTTCTGCACGCTTATCTGTGTAAAAAAAAGTTGTATGAATAAATATCGGATAATTTTTTTGTAGTTTTGTGATATACAATAGTTCGTTAAAAATTCGCCAAGCCTAAGCGGCTTTGGCGGTAAATAAAATGAGTTCTTTGAAAAGTTTGTCAATTAATTGCGTGTTTGGCTCAATCCCAGACACGCAAATAAATCGTTCAAGCATGTAAGCATTGTGTATGACTG
>ERZ780080.5-NODE-5-length-73314-cov-11.1424_pt1 | contig 73314 bp, 62 predicted proteins | sample MGYA00511175_ERZ780080 | MGnify/ENA primary metagenome ERZ780080 (study PRJEB29588, sample SAMEA2148733) | human gut metagenome | biome: human gut; feature: human-associated habitat; material: faeces | place: Denmark | collected 2008/2010 ...
GGTATATTTACAGTCTGAATGTTAAAATTTAACGGACAATATACGGATAATCATAATATCTTTTCATGTAACACAGATGAATCGTGTCAATAGGAAACCCAATTAGCACGATCTTTTTTACCATCAGTTTAAGTTAAATTAAAAAATAAATAGGGAGAATGCATATATGAAGAAATGTCTCTTTTGGGTATTTTTATTACTATTTGCGGCAGAAAGCCATGCACAGAAAAGTCTGGAAGATATTGGCGGCTTTACTATGGGAGTAAAGACTAACGCATTGTATTGGGGGACTGTTACCCCCAATATTGGAGCAGAGTTACGGTTGGCAAAAAAATGGACACTTGATGTCGAAGCCGGCCTGAATCCTTTTGACGGTAAGAGGGAGGACGGAAGCTATGGAAAATCAATCAAACATTTCCGCCTGCATCCGGAAATCCGTTACTGGTTCTGTGAAAGCTTTTACAAACACTTCATCGGATTACATGTTCCTTATCTGATTTATAACATATCAGATATCAAGTTGTTAGGAACAGAAAACGAACGCCATCAAGGCTGGGGAACAGGTGTCGGTCTAAGCTACGGATATGCTTGGCTGTTATCCAAACATTGGGGATTGGAAGCCACAATCGGTGCCGGTTATCTTTACCTCAATTCCGAAAAATATCCTTGTACGAATTGTGGGAACAAGATTGAAACCGTGAAGAAACACTATTTTGGTATCACACAGGCTGCCATCAATTTAATCTATCAATTTTAAAAAGGAAGGAGGAAACAGATGATGAAAAAAATGTTTTTCACAGTTGTATTGGGGAGCTTCTTCTTCCTATCGTCAGCAATGGCGCAGAAGAATGAAGAGAATCAGATTCATGTCCGTCAACAGTTAGTGGAGCGTGTAGACTCTTCACTGGTTATCAGCATGGTTCTCGACTTGAGCGGAGTTGAAGTCGCTTCGGGGAACAGTATGGTCTGTACACCGATTATCGAACGGGAAGATAGTGTAGTGGCATTGCCACAACTGTTCATCAACGGACGTAGCCGCCATATCTTATATGAAAGGACAGGACGTAACCCTCAGGAAGACGGCGAATTTGAATTGCGCCGCCGCAACGGTACAGAACAGACTTTCGACTATCACGCCCGTATTCCTTTCCGCAAATGGATGGAAAAATCGGAAGTTTCATTAGTAACCGATGTCTGTGGTTGCGGATGGGAAGCGCTACAGAATGAAAAGTCACCGCTTTTCCCGATCAACATGGCCCAACCGATAGTACTGAAACCTTTACTGGCCTATGTAGTGCCACAGGCAGAAGATGTAAAGAAACGGTCCATTGAAGGAAGCGCCTTTTTGGATTTCCCGGTGAACAAGATTACCATTTATCCGGAATATCGTAAAAATCCTTCCGAACTGCAGAAGATACGCGAAACCATCGATGTGGTACGCAACGACAAGTATGCTACCATCACCGAAGTTTCCATCAAAGGTTACGCCTCACCCGAAGGCTCGTACAGCAACAATACTTATCTGGCAGAAAACCGTGCCAAAGCACTGCTGAACTACGTGCGCAACCTGTATGATTTCAAGGATGCCCGTTTCACGGTCGACTTCGAACCGGAAGACTGGGCAGGACTGGAACGCATGGTAAAAGAATCAAACCTGGAGGGAAAAGACGAAATTCTGGCTATCATCCATGCTGATACTCCAAAAGATTGGGACCAGCGTGAATGGAAGCTGAAGAATGTCAACGGTGGAGCAGACTACCGCATTATCCTGCGTGACATCTATCCGGCACTGCGTCATTCCGACTATGCAGTAAAATACACTATCCGCAACTTTACAGTACAGGAAGCTAAAGAACTGATCTACACAGATCCTAAACAATTGAGTCTGAATGAAATGTTCCAGGTAGCACAGACTTATGAACCAGGAAGCGAAAAATACAATGAAATATTCGAGATTGCTGTCCGCATGTATCCTAACGATCCTGTTTCTAACCTGAATGCCGCCATAACGGCTATTGATTCCAGACGATTTGACGACGCCCGACGCTATTTGGCTAAAGCTGCCGATGTACCCGAAAAGAAACTGGCGGAAGCAGCTCTGCTGATGCTGGAAGGAAAGCTGGATGAAGCAGAATCAATCCTTACACAGCTGAAAGGCACCTCTATAGCAGCTCAGGCCGAAGAAAACCTGAAGCAAATTACCGCCAAACGCAATGAATAACCGAACTACAAGAAACAGACATGCGCATGAAATTATTCTATAAATATTATATTTTAGGATGCATCGTTGCCTTGTGCGCTGCATGTAATGACAGAATGGATGTAAACGGTGAAGATACGGAAACCGGTACCCCCGTTTACATGACATTCTCAGTCAATATGAACGCAGGCGGATTATCCTCACGCAGTGTAACGGATGACCCGGATGATGACGGCTATGTCACCTCCGACGATGGCAAGGAAATTGGCAAAGACAGAGAAAACAACATTGCTGAAGTACTGCTGCTCTTTGCCGATAATGAAGGAAATTTTATACATGCCGGTACCGCTCCCGTTACCCGGATTGAATCGAATAAATATGGACTGAATTTCGAAGCTGGACAACTGGAGAACTATAAGCAGAAAGGCGACGTACAGGTCTATGCTTTCTGTAACCCTGACGAGGAACTGAAAGTTGCTGCCACACAATGGACAGTGGGCAGCTCACTCACATCTTTACTGGACAAGGCCTATACCTTGTCGGACGATGAAAGTGAAAACAGTCAGGCATGGACCGACAACCACTTCTTTATGTCGAACGCCATACCTCACACAGCCTATTTTCCAGGAACTATTTCCGGTTTCAGCAAGTACACTCCCTGGGACTTGGGCACGATACGTGTAGAACGCTCGGTAGCTCGTTTTGATTACAGAGCTAAAATGACTGACAACATCTACCGGGTGTATGATAAGACAGACGGCTCGGAAACGTACAGCAAGAATCCGGGTGTATCTGTACAACTCACCGGCATCGCTCTGGTAAATATGAGTAAAAGCTTTTATTACTGGAGAAGAACATCGAATGCAGCCGACGGTTATTCTAATCCGGTTATCAGCGGTACGGAAACCGTATCCAATTATGTAGTCGATACGGATGCCTTGCAGAAAGCGAGATACGCATCCGGCGGATGGGCCGACAAGACAGCTTATTTTTTCTATAACCTGGAGTCGCCTGCCGACCGTAATTTCACCAGTCTGAGCGAGCTAGCCGAAACAGAAGAGGATGAAGACGAATCGTGGAATGAGGACCAGCAGCACAATGGGTATCACATCTGGAGATATGCTACAGAAAATACTGTGCCTAAGATGGACAAACAGCAGCCAGCCCTGCTTACCGGCATTCTGCTCAGGGCTGTTATCATCCCCGAAAAGGGAAACAAGCTGGAAAGCGTAATGAATGAAAAGAAAACCATTTATGTATTCGACAATGTACTGTATGGCGATTGGGAGGCCGTAAAGGAAGCTGCCTTGAAAGGCGACAACCCTAGTCTGAAAGAAGCGTACGAAGCTGTAAACGATGGAATTACCTATCAGGAAGCAGGGTTTACGGCTTTCATGCCGAACGCTTCCGACGGCAAGTATTACTCGCGCTACTGTTATTGGAACAGGCACAACGATGATAAAGACGACAGCAAAATCGGCCCTATGGAGTTTGCTGTAGTACGTAACAACGTCTACAAGCTACAGGTAGATGCTCTTTATAGTTTCGGTGACCCGGAAAATCCAGACCCGGAAAATCCAGACCCGGAAAATCCGGACCCAGATCCAGACCCTGATCCAGATCCAGACCCTGATCCTGATCCAGATCCTGATCCAGATCCAGATCCAGGCCCTGATCCGGACCCAGGCCCTGATCCGGACCCTGATTCAAATCCAGATCTGAAACTGACTGTTAAAGTCCTTCCATGGGTAACACGTGAATTTACAATAACTTTTGATTAAATAATGAGAGCTATGAAATATATAGAAAATAAGAAACTGTCTTATCTGATACTTCTCCTACTGTGTCCCTGGATGATGTTCACTTCGTGCGAATATATCCACGAAGACCTGATGCCTTGCGAACGCGGAGTATCCTTACGTTTTGTATACGATTACAACATGGAATATGCCAACGCTTTCCCAAGCAAGGTGGACTGCGTGACACTTTACATCTACAACGGAGAAGGCAACTATGTAGGTACACGGGTGGAAACCACCGATGTGCTCAGCGATGAGAATTACCGGATGCGGATTGATCTGGAACCCGGCAGCTATCACCTGGTGGCATACGGCGGACTGGCCTGCGAGCAGCATTCGTTTGCGGTAACAGACGAACCGGCCGATGCGACTGACCAGCTTTCCAGCCTGTCTGTCCTGATGCAGCATGATAACCTGACATCCGACAAGCTCCTGCACGATTTCTTCTTCGGTTCACTGGATGTAACGGTAGAAGAAGACAAGTATAAGGACGAAACGGTCTACATGATGAAGAATACCAACAACATCCGCATCATCCTGCAGCAGATGAACGGACAGCCGGTATCCGACGAAGATTTCACCTTCCGGATTGTTAACGATGACAATACCTTGTTTGCCAATGACAATTCTTTGATTGAGAACGGAAACATTACTTATATGCCTTGGGCTCAGGGCCAACGCACGGTGGGTGAAGGGGAGGAAGGCAGCGGACAGGTAACAGTAGCCTACGCCGAATTCTCCACGTCCCGCCTGACGGTAGGCAACCGCCCGCGGCTGATCATTACCAACAAGGAAACAGCTGAGGAAGTGGTGAATATTCCGCTAAACGACTATCTCCTGTTGCTGAAGAGCGACCGTTATGCCGAAATGAGCGACCAGGAATACCTGGACCGTGAAAACGAATGGTCGATGATTTTCTTCCTGGATGAAGATCACTTGTGGATAAATGCGCAGATTATCATTAACGACTGGGTTGTACGACTGAATAACATTACGATGCCATGAAAAAGATAGTAAGAATACTCATACTATGTCTCGGCTGTATTATTGCATGCGGGCTGCTGCCCGCATGCTCTTCGGCTATAGAAGAACCCGAAAGCGGTGGCAGAAGCGACGGTTCTACCGTTACGCTGACCATCCAGGCTGCTGTGCCCGATGGAACACGTGCTGACGGCAGCGAGGTTCCGGATCGGGAAAAAATTGACCAGTTAAGGATTATAGTGGTAGACCAGACCACCCACAAGGTAGAGCATAACCTGTTGCACGGATTTTCCTATCCCGAAGATGAATACAACATTGAGGTAGAAAAGAACAGTACCAAGGATGTTTACTTCTTGGCAAATGCGGAAATCTGGTGTTCGGACTTTCCAAAAGTAGGCGAAATTTATAATCCGGACGAAGACGAAAGTGAAGGAAATGAAGGTGATGATGGTATCATTGAAGCAAGAACTACCACTATGCCATCCCTTTTCAATCAAGAAATAACGGATCTACCGGAAAACCTACCCTATACTTCCAAATACGAAATAAAAGTGGCAGATAAAAATGTGGCAGCTACCTGCTACATTGCCATTGCTGCTGTTAAATTCTCGTTTACGTTTACAAATGGTACGGGGAATGATATTGTGGTCTCTGACTTTAAAATCTCGAGTATTGCCGACCATTCTTACCTGTTTCCACATAATAAGGACTGGGATGAATGGGTAGAAAATGTAACGGGAGATGGTGCAAAGGAATATTTCACAAACTATGAAATACCGTCTATAACTGAGCATAAAGAATATATTGTTCCTATTCCGTCATCAGGAAACGAGGGAGAGTCAGAAGCAGGTACAGGAACATCAACATCGTCTTTTACTGTACTTGCAGAAGAAGGTAATAATACATATACCATTCCAGATTTTTATTGTCATGAAAGTAAACATATACTGCCATTCCCTGATGCGAAAGACCAGCAGTATTTTATTCAGTTTAAAATAGGAGAGGAAGAATATGTAGCTGAAATACAGGGTTTGAAATCCTTGATACGTAGTACTCATGTGATTGTAAACATTAAGATAAATAAGTTGAGTGAAGACGAAACACATGATATTGTTGTATGGGGAAAAATTATTGGATGGAAAGATTTGGAACCGGTAGAAGGTGGATTAGAAGAAGTTGAACCTTAGATTTTTAGAATAAAAGATGAAATGATATGAAACGATTAAAATATATCATGCTATATGCCGGTCTGCTGGCTATAACAGCCTGTAGCTCGGAGGAATTTTCATCAGATGAAACGGATAGGGATGCCGAAGTTTGCCTGGCTGTATCGGTAAGTGGTTCGGAGGCTGCAAGTCGTGCTGGAGAATCCTATATAAAGACTGCTTTTGCAAGTGAAGACCAGATTCGTCTTGTAAATACTAAGTTTTTTGGTGAACCGACTTTTGATGATAATACTATTTACTCTTATAAGGAGAAAGGAACAGAATGGGATGAATTTACACCTCTCAACGAAAATAGTGTTACCTGGAATGATTTCTCACCAACTTCCTTTGTTTATATGTTTGAGGCCATTTACTACCCCGGGAACAATCCTTTTGATTATGTACCGACAGTTCAGAATAGTGAAGAAAATTTTAAAAAAGCTGATTTGTTGTTGGCACATCACCGCATGTCTTTGGACGAAAGGTTTAAGGAGATCTATTTGACATTCCATCATGCCTTTGCCATGATCCGGGTGGAAGCGATTGTTCCGATTGGTACCGGAGGTTTACCACAAAATGCGATTCAGTCTGCTTCGCTTAAGAATGTTCAGACTGAATATAAGATTGATTATACTTCAACCATTCAGAATGACGCTTTACGTACGGTGACTGGTCAAGGCTCTCTAACAGATGTAACTATGTGGTTACAAAGTAAGTCGGTAAATTCAAGTGATAAGACTCAGACTTATATTTTCTTGGGAATTATACCTGTGCCTCAGCAACAGATTGTAGGAACGGACTTTGTTCATTTTAAAGTCAAGGTTAATAATACGGAAAAGACCTATTGTTTTGTTCCTGATAAATCTATAAGTCTTCGTCAGGCTCATGTCACAATACTGAGATTGAAGTTAGGGACAAATGGAGATCTTCCTTTATTATTAGATGCTGAAATAAAGCCTTGGACAGAGGCCTCGGCAGGAATGATTTTGGATGAAGAAGATTCATCAACAGATAACGGTCAGACGGGCGAGGGAAATCAACCGGGTGACCAGGAAGGAGGTGCTTGATCATGAAAAAAAGACAAATAATTATAATGGTTGCCATGGGAGCAATGATGGCAGCTTGTTCAGATAACGGGCTGAATGAACAGACCGGATGGATGGAAAACGAAGCATTGCAACTTACGGCTTCCATCAGTGAAACAATACAGACAAGAGCGAACGAACCTGCTTCGGGCACTTATTATTTTTCATACGTAAAGAACGGTGCTGGTAATTCGACTTATAGTACGGTAGGAGTTGTATTTAATGATGGAGATGCAGCTCCCAATCTGACATGGGGAGGCATTAATAAAAGCAGCTCACTTTTTGTGTTGGATAATGTAAATGTTACTGATCAAGAAAAACTGACAGTCACATTACCGGAAACTTTTGTTGCCGGTGCAGCTCCTGCAAATCCCGGTGAGGGAAATGACCTTTTATGGGATACCGTAAAAGTAGCAAATGTAATTTCAGCTCCACTAAGCCCTGTGCATTTTGTGCTTGAACACCGGATGTCTATGCTGACATTTGATATCAGTTCCAGAAATTCTGAAATAGACGGACTGTTGAAAAGCGGAAAAGTTTCGGTTCAATTATCAAATGTCGTTGTAAAGCCGACAACATTTAACCGCTCGAATGGAACGGTATCTATTAGTGATGACAAAAATAATACATGTAAATTAGGCGGTGCGTATGTCTCATCGGATACAGAGGTGCCGGGTGGTTACATAACGGACAACTGGATTTTCCCTCCACAAAAGTTTGGTAGTGAAAGACCGGTATTGTCCATTACCTTAGAACGGACAATCGACGATGTTACAACAACAAAGAAGACATTTAAAGGTGTCTTGCCAGAATCTATGCTTTACGGAGGTGAATATCGATCGTTAGAATTTATTTCCGGTTGCCATCTGACGGTGACTGTCGTATTGGGTAATTGGGATAACCTTGAAGTTTATTTCAGACCGGTATTGGTGGAGAAATGGGATGAGTTGGATTTAAAGGATCTTAATGTCAATCAGATAGGTGTCTATACAGCTAATGAATTGGAAGAACTGGTTGGTGCTTATAACGATAATCCGGGGAAGACTAATTTGACGTTGTGGAAGTATGGAATATTCTCTGATAGTAAATGGACATTCTACCTATGGAAAAATCTGACGATTAATGATGCTTCTAAAATATTTGATAATACAACAAATCCAACAAAATTAAATTTTACAACAAAAGCCGGCTACACATTTACATTTCAATCCAACAGACATACCATCACTTATGACAACAAAGAATATAATATAAATCAGAAAGGTACATTAACAGAAAAAACAAATCCATAAAAGACTATGAAAGCAATCATACAAAACAGCATATTAGCCTGCCTGGCCTTCTGTTTAGGCACAGCCTGTACGGAAGAAGCGGGTGTGGAAACAGCTATCAATGGTAAGGGCTATCTGGAAGTGTACGCTACCATTGAAGAAGCTTCTACGGTTCAATCAAGGGCTGATAATAACACACAAAATACTGATAAATTCGGTGTAGGGATGGATAATTATTTTTCTTATTTATCCGGTTCGAACACATTTGTAAATGGATGTCAAATAGGACTTTTTTCTGCGAATGGAACAGATGGAAACTATGATGAAAGCAGATTGGTGAATGTTCCTCTTACATACACACTCCCTAATGGAGAAACATATGGGAGTTTTGTAAATGAAGATATTGAAATTTCCAGCATGACCAATTTAGGACATACTTTTGCATATTATCCATATTCTGCAATAAATGATGCTTTTTCTCAGACTGGTAATCCTTTGACATACGATATCGACCTTTATGTAGATGATAGTAACAATCCTTACAACGATGGCAATAAGAATAAAGTCATCGATCTTTTGAAAGCAAGCAATAACGGTACTATCAGTGGTTGGAGAATCAATTATACATTTTCTCATGCCTGCTCCATGCTGACGATTGAACGTGGAATAGGATTTAATGGAAAAAATTGGACAGATGGAGATAATGAAGTATTGGTCAAGCTGAAGAATGGGCTGCAGGGGTATATTACGCGTACAACGGGTAACTTTACTTTTGATGTTGAAGAGGATGATAGTGCACCGGTAATCTTTCCGGCCAACTATTACACATATACCAATGACGAGAATGAAGTAATAAAAATACATTCTGTTATTTTACCTCCAAAAGCCAAAGTGGAGTATATAAAAATAATGGATGATTTCGGTACATGGCAATATGTTCGTCCGGAAGGTAATATCTTGCAGTCATTGGAAGCAGGTAACCGATATCCGGTTACCGTAAAACTGGATGGCCCCTCTCCAACAATATATCCGCATGAGATTACATCGTGGAATGATAAAACGATTTCGATTGAGAATAAGAATGCCGGAATTTATGACTTGGATGATTTGAAGGGATGGATTGAGGCTTATAATAATAATGGTAGTAATTTGACAGACTATGGGACTGTTGGTGACGAAACCCCATGGATTTTCCATCTTTATGCTGATATTGATTGTAGTGAACTTACGGAAGAATATCAATATTTTGTCCAGACATTTACAGATCGTTTGGAAGGACACGGACATACACTAAGTAATATTAAATTGACCAGATTAATAAATAGTACATCAAATAATATTGGTTTTATTGGTGATTTGGCTGATGGCGGTAGCATAAACAATCTGAAGATAGATGGTATTTCCATCAGTGGAGGAACGGGTGCCAATGATTGTACCGGTACTATAGCTGGTACTATTACAAATGGAAGTATTACAGAGTGTAAAATAACAGGCATCGAAATCTATAGTGAAAATGGAACTGTCGGTTCACTTGCAGGAAAAGCTATTGCAGGAGAAGTTGATAAATGTCTTTTGGAAGGAAATCTGCGGTTAGGAAAAGATGCCTCTATAGCAGACGGTCAAAAATTGTTTGGAGAGATGGAAACAGGTTTTTCTTTAAAAGAAAAAAACACAAGTGGTGTCTATGTATTCAAGGCTGTAGTAGATAACGCAGAAACCGGAGAAAATTCAGACTCTACAGACGATGATAGCGGAACTAATAACGGAGACGGTACAACAGGAGGAAACTGATATGAAAAAGTATATAACGTTTATAAGTTGTTTTATCGTTCTGTGCGGCTTGTTGGGTTGTACGGATGAACGATGGCTGGAAAACGGTGGTACTGCCGAAAATGCCGGTGGGCTTCCGATAGAATTTGTAATGGATTTTGCACCGATAACTCCATCTTCAAGGGCTGATGCACAAATTGGAGAAAAGACAGAATTTGTCAATGGTGACATTATTCAGGTAGTGGCTAATTTTTATAAGGAAAACAAGAATGACCCGTCTGTTCCGGAGTTAATGGAAGATAAGTCCGTTTGTTGTATTCTTACTTATCAGAATACTGGTGATGGAATGGGTAAATGGGTGAATAATTCTGGAATTCCGTTGTATTGGCCATGGGATGCGGATAATGCCAGCTTTTCTGCTTTTTATTATCCCGGTTTTAACGGAGTGCTGGATATCGAAAATAATAAGACATTACCAGTCTTGTTGGACTCGCTGGATGTGACTACAGATCCGTTGATGACAAAGGAAGTGGAAGTATCTTACGGTAATGCTGTTCATTTGACTTTCAATCATAAGTGTACACGTTTGGTCTTGACGGATTTGGATGTTGTAACAGGCGGAGCAAGTTATTCTAAGCTATGGTTGGAAAATACAGGAATAAAAACTGAAGAACAGAAAAATGCTTTTCAACTGGAGTTGAAAGAAGATAATAGTGAAACTTCCCCAAATGGAAAGTATTTATTTGATTTTCAATTTGTAAAGAAAGAAGACAGTAACAATAGAGTTTTGATAGGAGGAGAAACAATTGATATTACCGATGATTCCAAGGCTCTTGTCTTATTCCTTCCTCCGGGCGATTATAGCAAAGTTTCTTTGACCCGTCGCTTTGGCAGACCATTGTTTAGCTGGGAAAATGTGGAAAAATTGAAAGATTTAAAAGAGGGTTTTTCTTATACAGTATCCTTGGAGGACTTGTTGGGAAATATAATTATAGATGATGACGAAGAGTGGTGGACAGATGAGGAATATATTCCTACAGAGGATGATAAGGAGTTTAATTTGCAGGATTTCTTGAATTGTATTGGAGATGGAAATTCATATTCATATAGAAGGGATGGTGAAGAAATTGTTGTATTACAAGAGGTAGATAATAATTATTTGCTATTGATGGAGAATATTGATTTCAAAAATTATAATTTTGAATCAGTAGATGTAGAGGGCACTACTACTTTAGATGGGAATGGTCACTTCTTTAAAAATGTGAGAAAAAATGTATTTGGAACGGTCAATGGCCATATATTGAATTTAGGAATAACTGATTCTAATGCAGATGAAGTTAGTTTACAAAGTGGTGCATACCAATTTGGTATTCTTGCGCGAGAAAGTAGAGGGAATGTGGATGGTATTAGATTGAACAATATAAGTATCAATGTTACTGAGTTAAAAGGAAAAGGACCTTTTGTTGTTGGATCTTTAGTTGGTAATAATCTTACAAGTCCCATGACAAATGTTGAAATGAATAATATTAAAGTAGAGGTTAATGCTTCAGTTGATGGCGAAGTATTGATGATGGGTGGTTTGGTAGGTCAAAATGGTGATGGAGCTTCGCTTGAAAATGTAAGTATGTTTGGCGATGATAAAATAAGTGTAACTAATAACGCTGAATTAAAAAATGGTAATGTATATACTGGTGGATTGGTTGGCGTTTCAGCAAGCAGCATTATAAATTGTAAGGTACGTGTTGATGTTGATGCCGGTGAAGCTACAGGTCTTTATGTATATACTGGAGGGTTGGTAGGGTCAATGCGTAATCCTAACGATACTCCAATTATATTCCGTGATTCTCATAATGAAGGAGAAATACGTGGTGGTATATGTAATGGTATTATTGATCCTAATAATTCTGGAACTGTTGCTTCTACTGGTCACTCTGCTACAGGTGGTTTGATAGGCTATTCTCTAAATTCGGATATATATAATTGCATGGTTAGCGGAAAAGTTTCATCTGAAATAGAAGAAAGTACAATTATAGGTGGTGTATATCCTGAATATTATACTATTGGTGGTATTGCTGGCGCTGTTAGGAAAGTGGAAGGAAAAGATAGTCCATTTATGGAAAAGAATTCTGTTTATGCTGAATTAAATATCTCTACAGTTGCGAATACGAATAACGTTTTCGTTGGCTGGCTGGCTGGAGTTGCCCCTAAAATATTATCTGATGATGATACATATCATAATGTATGTTTTGTTAATACAGATTTTGATAAGATTGGTAGAGAAGATGATTCTTCTCCTACCGGTAATGAAGATTCTGGATTATAATATAGTTATATAATTGTAAATCACAATAATATGAAGAATATTATATTATATGTCGAAATACTTGCCTGCATCGCTCTTTTGACGGCTTGCAGCAAAGAGGAACTTTCAAGCGGCAGTGTTGATGCCATAGCCGGTGAAGTTCAATTTTATGGTGCCATTAAGAAACAAAGCGACATACTGGCAACCACACGTGCTACGGATGAATACATTACTCTGAATGAAACCGGACAGGATTTCGGGACTTTTTATATTTGGATGAAAGTCGGGTCAGATAATTCTTTTAAATCTTTCTTTCAACCGTATAAAGAAGCTCCTGGAGAACAAGGGAATCTGGTGATTGATTCAGAAAAGCAAACGGATGAGACTGAACGTCTGAATTGGTGCGATGAAACATCGTATCATACTTTCTATGCCTGGACACAACCATCAGTGAAAACTGGGGAAAATGATGAGATTACCGGAGGTGTAAAAATGAATAAAACATTCCAATATGGAGAGCAGTCAAGTGCTGACCTTTCTGGGACTGTCATTTACGGTACAAATAAAGAAACGGATCTTGAAAAGTTTATTATTACTCAAAAAGGTCCGATTTCTTACGACGAATGGGGGCAGGATGTTGCTTTGTATTTTGAACGTCCTATTGCTAAAATAACGTTGGAAGGTATCACATACATTAAATCGGACGGAACCTTCAATGAAAATATAAAAGAGGCAACGATTCAATTCCCGAATATGTACAGTCAGGCAACTTTTACACCACTTGTGGACGGAATTCAGAATGTGTTGACTGGTGTTCCTGCTACTAAGTGGATTACGTGGAACTGGGATAAGGAAGATGATGATAGTAAGTCCTTGTATGTACATCCGTTTGTTTTAGGTTTAAGTAGTTCAGACGATAAAGTTGATATTCAAAATGATGAAGGTTTTTTCATTGTGACAGTAAATGTTGCGGACCCTGGAAGTCCAGAGGTTAATCATAGCTATGTCGGTACTTTGAATTCCTTGAAATTGTCGTCATCTTCTACTTCTACAGAAAGGCAAAAATTAAATGCCGGGCAATGTATGCGTCTTTACTTGATTGTTAGAGACGGTGCAGGTGTTGGTGGAGGATATAAAATAGTAGATTGGAATGAGAAGGGGGAACAGACACTCCCACAATACCGCATCCCGGGTGTATATAATGAGGAAGATGCCAAGAGGTTATTGGAAGCATTAACTAATAATACATTTCCGAAGGGTGTAGAGGATTTGTTAGTTGATAACGAAATCAACCTCTTCACTCATGTAGACTGGAGTAAAGTAACTACAGCCATTAATATTCCTGATGATTACACCTTAAAAGGAAACGGTTATAACGTAACGCTGGGAGAAAACGGATCAATAACTGGTCAACAGAAGAATATCTATATTAATGGAGAATACGTCGAAGACTCAACGAGTAGCAATACAGGTGGAGAAGACTCGCAACCATAAACCATCATCCTTACCAACAGCTCGATACACAACTGCCGCTAACGGCAGCTGATATAAACCCATACTTACAAATAACGTAAAAAATTACGGCCTTCGTCTTTGATGCTTATACAAAGACGAAGGCCGTTTTTTGAAAGCAAAAAACGACCAGATGTTTCAGGAAAAACAACCGTTTGTTTTATACAAAACATCCGCATGTTTGAAATAAAATGCGAGTTCGTTTTCAAAACGACTGCATAAAGACAAAAAAGTCCCGTAAATCAAGCATTTACGGAACTTCCATGCGGAGAGACAGGGATTCGAACCCCGGGTGCCTCGCAGCACAACGGTTTTCAAGACCGCCGCAATCGACCACTCTGCCACCTCTCCAAATCCTGAACGATATTCAAGATTCTTATGTATCTTTCAAAAGCGGAGAGACAGGGATTCGAACCCCGGGTACCTCGCAGTACAACGGTTTTCAAGACCGCCGCAATCGACCACTCTGCCACCTCTCCAAAGCTTCGCTACGCTTTACCGAAGCACTTTCTTTCAAAAGCGATGCAAAGGTACGACTTATTTTCAATTGTACAAACTTTCAAGAAACTTTTTTTAATCAGACTGCAGATTTTCTTTCTTCATCTTCCATTGTGTAAGCTCAGAAGAAGGAATATACGACAGTGTAAAGCCGTTTGGTATCAGACTGATAAACAATTTGAAAAGTTTTCAGGCACAAAATAGGAAGTTATCGCCAAAAAAAATTAACTTTGCACGTCCTAACGTGAAATTTCTAAAATCATAAAACATAAACGAAAAACAATGACCCAGAAACATTTCATCAGTTGGCTTGTCATGGCCTTGTTGTGTCTGCCGGTATTCGCACAGATTCAAGAGCCGGTAAAATTCAAAACCGAACTGAAAACGCTTTCGGCCAATGAAGCCGAAATCATCTTCTCGGGAGCTGTCGAAAACGGATGGCACATCTATTCTACTGACCTACCGGAAGGAGGACCTATCTCAGCAACATTCAATGTAGACAAGATAGAAGGTGCCGAAGTAGTAGGAAAGTTGATGCCCCGCGGAAACGAAATCGAAAAGATGGACCCCATTTTCGAAATGAAAGTCCGCTATTTCGAAAAACAGGCTACCTTCGTGCAGAAAATCAAACTGACCGGAGGTGACTATAAGATAGTAGGCTACCTGGAATACGGTGCATGCAACGACGAAAACTGCCTGCCTCCTACCAGCGTAGACTTCGCGTTCACCGGAAAGGCTGCCGGCAATGCATCGGCTGCCGCTGAAACAGCCACTACGGAAACCGTAACGACAGAAGTTGCAACCGACTCAATGCAAACAGCAGCTGCCACTGTCACCCCTACCGGCACTGCCGACTATTGGGCACCGGTCATCAAGGAACTGGGAAATTACGGCGAAAATATCAACAATGAATCACACACTTGGATTTATATCTTCTTTACCGGTATGCTGGGTGGACTGCTGGCTCTGTTCACACCGTGTGTCTGGCCGATTATTCCGATGACGGTAAGCTTCTTCCTGAAACGTACCAAAGATAAAAAGAAAGGAATCCGTGATGCTTTCACCTACGGAGCTTCCATTGTGGTGATTTATGTTGGTCTGGGATTAATTATCACCGGTATATGGGGAGCCAACGCATTGAATTCCCTTTCTACGAATGCGATTTTCAACATCTTCTTCTGCCTGATGCTGGTGGTATTCGCCGCTTCGTTCTTCGGAGCCTTCGAGATCACCCTGCCATCCCGCTGGAGTAACGCCATCGACAGCAAGGCCGAACAGACCACCGGTCTGCTGAGTATCTTCCTGATGGCCTTCACCCTGTCACTGGTATCTTTCTCATGTACAGGTCCTATCATCGGATTCCTGCTGGTAGAAGTATCGTCTACGGGCAGTTACCTGGCTCCGGCCATCGGTATGCTGGGCTTCGCCATCGCGCTGGCTTTGCCTTTCACCCTTTTCGCACTTTTCCCGTCCTGGCTGAAATCCATGCCGAAATCAGGAGGATGGATGAACGTCATCAAGGTGACACTGGGTTTCCTGGAACTGGCTTTCGCCCTGAAGTTCCTGTCAGTAGCCGACTTGGCTTACGGCTGGCGCATTCTGGACCGCGAAACTTTCCTGGCCCTGTGGATTGTCATCTTCGGTCTGCTGGGTATGTATCTGCTCGGAAAAATCAAGTTCCCGCACGATGATGATGACAACAAGGTAAGCGTTACCCGCTTCTTCCTGGCCATGTTCTCATTGGCATTCGCCGTCTACATGATTCCGGGACTCTGGGGAGCACCGCTGAAGGCTGTCAGCGCATTCGCACCACCGATGCAGACCCAGGACTTCAACCTCTACAAGAACGAAGTACATGCCAAGTTCAACGATTTCGACGCCGGTATGGAATATGCCCGCCAGAACGGCAAACCCGTGATGATAGACTTCACAGGTTACGGTTGCGTGAACTGCCGGAAGATGGAACTCTCCGTATGGACCGACCCGAAAGTCAGCCAGCTGCTGAACGACGACTATGTACTGATTACCCTGTATGTAGACGAAAAGACCAAGCTGCCGGAACCTATCCGCATCACGGAAAACGGTCAGGAACGTACCCTGCGTACCATAGGCGACAAGTGGAGCTACCTGCAGCGTACCAAGTTCGGTGCCAATGCCCAGCCGTTCTACGTACTGATAGACAACGAAGGCAAGCCGCTGAACAAATCATATTCCTACGACGAAGATATCCAGAAATACATCGATTTCCTGGAAACCGGATTGAAGAACTATAAGAAATAAGAAGGAAATATATGCTTGAAAAATCAGAAAGAGAGCAGATAATTGCCCTGATTCACCAGGAAGTGGTTCCGGCCATCGGTTGTACGGAACCTATCGCCGTGGCTTTGTGCGTAGCCAAAGCCAGCGAAATCCTGAAAAACAGACATCCGCAACGCATCACGGCACAATTGAGCGCAAATATTCTGAAAAACGCCATGGGAGTAGGTATTCCGGGAACAGACATGATAGGACTTCCTATCGCCATCGCTTTGGGAGCTCTCATCGGTAAGTCAGAATATGGACTGGAAGTACTGAAAGACTGTACTCCCGAAGCCGTAGAGGAAGGAAAGAAACTGATCGATACGCAGGCTATCCAGATTTCACTGAAAGAAGGAATCGAAGAAAAACTGTACATCGAAGTATGTTGTGAAGCTGATGGTAACAAAGCTACTGCCATCATCAGCGGCGGGCATACACATTTTGTCTACGAAAGCTTCAACGACGAGGTACTGCTGAACATCCAGAGTGGAGCAGGCCATGAAGGAGGCGAAACGGAAATGGAACTGAACCTGAGAAAGGTGTTCGAGTTTGCCACAACAACCCCGATAGAGGAAATACGTTTCATCCTGGAAGCCAAACGCCTCAACAAATCCGCAGCCGAACGCTCATTGGCCGGAAGCTATGGACACGAACTGGGGAAAACCCTCCGAAGCAGCCGTAGCGAACAGCTTATCATGGGCAACAACACCTTCACACACATCCTGTCGTATACGTCGGCTGCCTGCGATGCCCGTATGGCCGGGGCCATGATTCCGGTCATGAGTAACTCAGGAAGCGGTAACCAGGGAATAGCCGCTACCTTACCGGTGGTAGTATATGCCGAAGACAACCAGAAGACAGAGGAAGAACTGATACGTGCCCTTACCCTGAGTCACCTGACGGTTATCTACATCAAACAGAGTCTGGGTCGCCTTTCTGCCTTGTGCGGATGCGTGGTAGCCGCTACCGGAAGCAGTTGCGGTATCACTTACCTGATGGGAGGAGGATACGAACAGGTAGCTTACGCCGTAAAGAACATGATAGCCAATCTGACCGGTATCATTTGTGACGGCGCCAAACCGAGCTGTGCCCTGAAACTGACCAGTGGGGTCTCTACCGCTGTACTTTCGGCTATCCTGGCCATGGAACAGAAATGTGTCACTGCCGTAGAGGGTATCATCGAAGACGATGTGGATTTAAGTATCCGGAACCTGACCCGTATCGGTTCGGAAGGAATGAACGAGACCGACAAGATGGTACTGGACATCATGACCCATAAACACTGCTACTAAACGTACTCATTGATAGCATTTAATAAGGTTCTCTTCCTAAAAGTTTTTAATTTACGGGAAGAGAGCCTTATTTTTTTGTATTTTTGCCGACCGAACATGAAAACGACAACGAACCATATCCAACAGCTGGTGAGCGAAGGTGAACACGTACACCAGGATTTCAAGTTTGCCATTACCGATGCCCGGAAAATAGCGAAAAGTTTGTCGGCCTTTGCCAACACCGAAGGTGGAAGACTGCTTATCGGGGTGAAGGATAACGGTAAAATAGCTGGCATCCGATCGGAAGAAGAACTTTACATGATTGAAGCGGCTGCCACGATGTATTGTAAACCTGCCGTGGCCTTGGATAACCAATTATATAAGGTGGAAGGCAAGGATGTACTGGAAGTCTACGTTCCCGAAAGTCAAGAAAAGCCCGTCTACGCCCTCGATGAAGAGAACCGGCCGAAAGCCTATGTACGCATCAAGGACGAAACGATTCTGGCTACTCCGGTACATCTGGATGTCTGGCGGCATAACCGCAGGGAAGTCATGGTGACCTATACCGAAAAGGAACAGCACGTGCTGAACCTGCTGGCCCAATACGGTGAACTGACCTTGAACAAATGTGTCAAGCTTTCAAAGATGCCCCGCAGGCAGGTTATTGCCCTGTTAGCGGATTTTATCCGTTTTGACCTAGTGGAACAAGTATTCAGAGAACACATCTTTTATTTCAAACTAAAACCCGAACAATAAATTCCATGGAGCTATTTTCACAAATCATCAACGAAACAAACGATATTTTATGGACCTACATCCTGATAGTCATGTTATTGGGATGTGCTATCTGGTTCAGTATCCGAACCCGGTTCGTACAGTTCCGGATGTTGGGCGAAATGATTCGCCTGTTAGGCGATTCTACAGCCAAAATCAACGGACACGAAAAGCATATCTCTTCGTTCCAAGCCTTTACCATCTCGTTGGCAAGCCGTGTAGGTACCGGAAACCTGGCAGGAGTGGCCACCGCCATTACGGTTGGAGGACCGGGAGCTATTTTCTGGATGTGGATTATTGCCCTGTTAGGTTCCAGTAGTGCTTTTGTAGAATCCTCTCTGGCACAGCTTTTTAAAATCAGAGGAAAACATTCGTACATCGGCGGACCCGCCTATTACATGGAGCGTGGATTGAAGAAACGCTGGATGGGCATACTTTTCGCTGTCCTGATAACCATCACCTTCGGTTTCGCCTTCAATTCGGTACAAAGCAATACCATGAGTGCCGCCCTCGAAAGTGCCTTTGCCGTGAAACCCTGGCTGTCAGGAACCATCATCTCGGTACTTACATTGATTATCATCTTCGGAGGCGTGCAGCGGATAGCCACCATCAGCAGCATCATTGTTCCCATCATGGCTGTAGGCTACATCCTGTTGGCATTGTTTGTCGTACTCAGCAACATCGACCGGATTCCGACTGTCATCGAACAGATTATCGGCAGCGCTTTCGGATGGCACCAGGCCATCGGAGGAGGAATCGGAGCCGCCTTGATGCAAGGTATCAAACGCGGGCTGTTTAGCAACGAAGCCGGTATGGGTTCTGCCCCGAATGCGGCAGCTACCGCCCATGTCACCCATCCTGCCAAACAAGGATTCATCCAGGCATTGGGAGTATTTACGGATACACTGCTCATCTGTTCCTGCACAGCCTTCATCATCCTTTTCAGCGAGGAGCACATCGGGAACGGTCTGGACGGTATTCAGCTCACCCAAGCGGCGCTGACCAATGAAGTAGGCAGTATCGGCGGTATCTATGTAGCCATTGCCACCTTGTTCTTTGCCTACAGCAGCATCTTGGGAAACTATTATTACGGCGAAGCCAATATCCGCTTCTTCACAGCCCGCCGGTGGCCGGTCCAGCTTTACCGTATCTTGGTAGGCGGCATGGTGATGTTCGGCTCACTGGCCAGTCTGAACCTGGTATGGAGTCTGGCCGATGTCACCATGGCTTTGATGTCCATCTGTAACCTGATAGCGATTGTCCTGTTGGGAAAATACGCGTTCCGTCTGCTGGACGACTACCTCGAGCAGAAACGGAAAGGCATCAAAAGTCCTGTCTTTCATAAAGAACGGATGAAAGATATTGAGCAGGATTTAGAATGTTGGTAACTATTTTTCTTATCTTTGCAGACCAGAAAACAATAAAAAGACATAAGTATGAGTATATTTTCAAAGTTATTCGGCAAAAAGAATGCTGAAGAGGCCGAAGGAACGGTACGTGTAGGCGGCATGGAAGATTTCATGACCCTCATCCGTGTATACTACCAGGCGGTGATGGCTGCACAATTGGGTATCAGTAACATCAATTTCCTGCCGGACATGGCCGTATTCAAACGTACCCTGAAGATTCCGACACAGAACAACAAACTGGGTATCGCCGAGAAATCACGCTGCAAGAAGATGGTAATGGAAATCTATGGCATCAATGAAAGTTTCTTCAAGGAAATTGATGCTTCCATCAAGAAAAACTGCAAGAATGTCAACGACATCAAGAACTACCTGTTCATGTTCCAAGGCTTCAGCCAAGACCTGATGATGCTTATCGGCAATCTGATGCAGTGGAAGTTCCGTCTGCCGGCCATGATGACAAAGTTATTGCGCAACATGACAGAAAAGACCGTACACGATATCCTGACCAAGACCGACTGGAAAGACGACGGTGTACGTAAAACCTGTGCCAATATCCGTCAATATCAGCATGCGCTGGGTTACTCGGAAGACTGGATCAAGGAATATGTCTATAACATCGTCCTGTTGGCCAAGAAAGAGCCGAAACCCAAGGCTTAAGCTATTCTCTTTTGACCTTATTCTCCTCACGAAGATGCAGCAGAGACTTCTGTCACCACATGTTCGTGAGGTTTTTTATCACCTGTTTCTATCATGACTGAACAGACTACCTTCATACCCACAGAAAATCATCCTTTAGAACCCTTCCTCCCCGCAAACGCGGTACTGCTGATGCTGGGCAGTTTCCCTCCGCAACAGAAACGCTGGAGCATGGATTTCTTCTACCCCAACCTGCAGAACGATATGTGGCGCATTTTCGGACTGATTTTCTTTAATGACAAAGAACATTTCCTTTTACCGGACCGGAAAGCATTCAACAAGGAACAAATCATCGATTTCCTGAAAAAGAAAGGAATCGCACTCTATGATACGGCTTCTGCCGTAAGAAGATTACAGGACAACGCCTCCGATAAATTTCTGGAAATTGTTGAACCTACCGACCTTTCGTTGCTGCTGAAACAGCTTCCGCACTGCCGGGCCATTGTCACTACAGGTCAGAAAGCGACCGATACACTACGCAGCCAACTGGAAGTGTCCGAGCCTCCGGTAGGTGGGAAAAGCCCTTTCAACTTCGAGGACCGTTCCCTGAACCTGTACCGGATGCCTTCCTCCAGCCGCGCATACCCGCTGAAGCTCGAAAAAAAGGCTGAAGTTTATCGTCTTATGTTCAATGACTTAGGGATAACATAAGCATTCACTGTTAAAATAATCCCTCAAAAGGCTTGCAGATTCAAAAAATAGCATTACCTTTGCAACCGCAAACACGGGAATAGCTCAGTTGGTAGAGCATCGGTCTCCAAAACCGAGTGTCGGGAGTTCGAGCCTCTCTTCCCGTGCCGAGATAGAAAGCTGTAACTGAACAAGTTGCAGCTTTTGTCCGTTTATGGGTCGGACAAATCAGGGGCATTCATTGTTCCTTGAACTGTTCCAACAAAAAAAACCGATTGGCAGAATGTGTGAATCCAAATTCCATCAATCGGTATTCTATCTTACTATCTCCCCAAAAGAGAAATAATCATAAACTATTAATCCACTCAGCTATATCCTGAAGCACTTCCAGTGAACAGGTTTCTTCAATTTTGTAATAATCCATAGCCGTATCTGGTTCGCAATGCTGAAACAGATGATTCAGTCCGGGATATTCCTTGATAAGGTTTTTCTTATTTCGGTTCTTGCGGCCGGTCAGGTTTCGCGGCTTCCCCAGGTTTCAAATCCAATGGGAACGACCTACCGAACTGGTTGAAAGTTCCTTTTATCGTTCCATCCGTCAGTTTACCTGTATAAGCCATTAATAGAGCTAACACTTCCAGACTGACAGAATCGGTTGACAGATATTTCAGATTCACCGGTATTCCCAAGGCTCCTTGTGCCGGAACATCCATTTTAGCCGTACTGTTTCCGTTCTCTTGATAATTGAAATGAAATACGATTTCCAATTCCTGATTTCCGGCATTCAATATACCTTTCCAGTTCCCATTCATTTCCTGTGCATACGATATTGGCACCATCAGGACAGCCAACATCAGTGAAATAATTTTCTTCATAAGTAATATCCAATTGAACATTTACAAATGTAAGAATTTTCCAGAGACACCAAACACATCAACGAGAATTGTTTTCTTTTCGAAAAGTATTGGACAAGAAACTTACTAAACAAATCATCTGACCATCAACAGTCTGAAAGAATCAGTCAAAGCTAATCTCAGAAACCCTTCCATTAACACAGAATGAAAGACATACTGAAACCATGATTGAATAAAAACTTGAAAAGCCGCCCTACCCACCCGGGTAAGACGGCTCCAAGCATAATCATAAACTATTAAAACTACCTATTCAAGCAGATTCATTACATGGCAGACAATTCGATGACGTGACTCTGAGTGGTAGCATAACCGAATACGTTCAGTCCTACTTTCATCAGATAATCACCGGAAAATACCTTACCGTTTGCTTCCAGCGTAGAAGCGACACCCGGCATCAGATTAATTTCTTCCACCTTGTACATCTTGTGAGGATCCAGTCCCTGCAACTTCACAGCCATCAGTTTTTCCTGGAAACGTGGGTAGATATCATACGCAAACAGCACTGCTTTGCTCAAGTCCTTAGTAACATAGTTCACAGCCATGTGGTTGCTGGTGTACGGAGAAACCAGACGATACTGATCACCATCCATTACAGCAGGCTGAAGGCGTTTCCAGTTGGCAACAGCAGTCTGACAATAAGTCAATTCGTCTGCGCTCATATCTTTCAGACCTATATCAAAACCTAACTTACACATGGAAGCCATATCTGTACGGAATTTCACGGAAGTATTCTTGTTCCAGCTGGTAACATGAGCACACATAGCCTTGGCCGGGAAGAATTGAGAGAATCCCCACTGAATGTAAGCACGTTCTACCGGGTCTGTATTGTCGCTACACCAGAATTCTGTGAAATATTTCAAAGCTTCGTAATCACAACGGGCACCACCACCGGAACAAAGCATCATCGGTACATTCGGATAATTTTCCTTCACCCGTTTCATCACATTATATACACCACGTACGTGGTCGATGTACAAATTACCTTGTTTTTCTTTCAGATACGGAGAATAGATATTGGTAATCGGGCTGTTACAATCCCATTTAAAGAATGCGATATCCGGATTCTCTTTCATCAGTTTTTCTACCACACCATATACATAATCCTGCACTTCCGGATTGCTCAAATCGAGTACCAGCTGGTTACGATAATAATAGCGGTTTCTCTTTTCATCGTGGATAGCCCATTCCGGATGTTTTTCAAACAGTTCACTCTTAGGGTTCACCATTTCAGGCTCTATCCAGATACCGAATTTCACTCCAGCCTCTTTAGCAGCATCTACCAGTGCAGGAACTCCACCCGGCAATTTACTGTGAGTCACCTCCCAGTCACCCAAACCGGCCTTATCATCCTTACGCGGATACTTGTTGGCAAACCAACCGTCGTCCAACAGGAACATATCGACTCCCAGATGTTTTGCTTCCTTCATCAGTTCGGCCAGTTTCTCCTGATCAAAATCAAAACCGGTATTCTCCCAGTTATTCAACAATGTCAACCGGCTGCCCTTTCCATCTTTCAGGCTATAATTGCGTGCCCAATCATGCAAGTTACGGCTGCCCTGCGAAGCACCATCATAGCTCAATGTAAAAATGAATTCCGGTGTCGTGAAAACCTCGTCTTTTTTCAATTCATAATTGGAAGCATATGGATTGATAGCCGGAATTACGCGAAGATTTCCTACATTATCTACCTCGAAAGTAAAACGGAAGTTACCCGTCCAGCCTAATGTTCCCATCAGGACCTCCCCTTGATTTTCTGCCACAGGTTGTCCCAACCCTACTTCAAAGAACGGATGTGTGTGCATGGCAGCACGGCTTCCCAGTTTTGTATCAATAACTTTCTTACCAAACTGCAACTGCTGGCTACTCATCTGAGCTTCCTTGGCCCAGTCACTACTGAATTCTGTCAGATAATAAGAAGTACTGTTAAAATAAAGCATAGTAGAAGCGTATGTACTTAATATTACCGGACTCGCCTCCTGATGCTTGATTTCACTCCAGGTCTTGATGACATTCTCTTTCGGATAAGCTACATAATGCAGAGCTACTTCCACAGGATATTGGTCATCACGCAAATTAATAGTAGTCTTTGTTCCCCCATCTACAGCTTCTGTAGAAGACGATACATAATATAAGTAAGTTGAATTGTTCCCGTCGTTATGAGTTACAGCAATGGCCGGTTCAAAATATTCTTCATTTCCAGATCCGCTGTATACCTCCCAACCACGCTTACTGACACTACCGTCTGAACCGGCATGAATATCCCAGGAAAGATTCTGAATATCACTTTCATTCAAAAGTTTCTTACCCAAATACGTCTGATACAGACGTCCGTTATCACCCACTTGAAGAATCAAATCAGTCTGTTCTGTAGAAATACGGAACACTTTCTTTTCGGCTGCACCTACTTGTAGTGCGGACAACAACAGTGCTGCCGATACAATCAATTGTTTCATGGTAATTAAAGATTTTCAGTATTGTAAAAATATGGTTATAGATTATTCAAGACTATAAAGGACCGATTTCCAAAGTATCCGGATTTATATTTACAAATATAATATCAGGCATCATTTTCCAGTTGCATCAGTAGACATAAAGTAGAGCCTATATATTAATCAAATCGTATAATCAACTAATAATCAGATGCTATTGGCCACTACATAGATAAGATAGAGTAGAAACCAACTTTCTATTTATTTCGAACAATATCCCGCAAGAATTGTATAATCAATAAATATTCGTTATTTTCGCTACCTGCCATACAGAACAATAAAAACCAAACCCATGAAGAACCTGCTTTATCTCCTCATTCTGATCCTTCCGGTTCAAACAGTTAATGCTACAGAAAACCTTCAACAGCTGTACCGCAGATTGGAGCAAGCTCTCAACAGCAGAGGCGCTATTGACCGCCAGAAAGAAGCACGGATTGACAGCATACAGAATCTTATCACCCCTGACATGTCTACCCAGAAACGCTTCGACCATTATCAGACCCTTTACCAGGAATACCTGACCTATAGGGCCGACTCCGCCCTTTTCTACATCGACATGGCAGAAGATATGGCGTTACGTAACAAATCCATCCTACAGCAGAATCAGTGCGGAATCAACCGTGCCACCATATTGGCTACTACCGGCTACTTTTCGCAGGCACTTTCCCAATTGCAACATATTCATAAGGAAAACCTGGACAGCACTTTACTGGCAGACTATTACAAAGCATACGAATGGGTTTACAGTGTATGGAGTGAATATACTGATGACGAATATTACGCTCCCCGATACCGGAAAAAAGAAATTCTTTACAACGATTCGCTGCTACAGGTTCTTACACCAGGCAGCCACGAATACCATTACTGGACAGGAGAATACAAAGCACGTACTGGAGACCAGGCCGGAGCACAGAAAGCATACGAAAAAGCGCTGCAAGGCGTTCCAATCAATACCCGTCTGTATGCACAGATCACTTGTGGGCTTGCATTTGCACACAACCGACAAGGCCATTTGGACGAATATGAACGTTTCCTGATTCTGTCAGCTATCTCAGACAATGTCTGCCCGCTGAAAGAAAATCTGTCACTCCAGGAACTGGCCCTTCACATCTTCCGTCAGAAGCCGGAATGGATAGAACGGGCCAACCGCTATCTGCAGTATTCCATGGAGGATGCTACTTTTTACAATAACCGACTACGCATGCTGGAAATCGCCCGGAAATTTCCGGCTATCGTCAATGCCTACCAACAGGAAACCGTCAAAGAAAGAGAGCACCTGACCGCCGCCGTCATATTCATCAGTGCCCTCACCCTGCTGCTGATTGTTTCACTGATAGTTATCCGCCGACAATTAAAGAAAGTCAGCCATGCCCAGCAGGCTCTTAGTGAGCTCAACCAGCAACTGACCAACCTCAACGACGAACTTCTCAAGACCAACCATATACGCGAGGAATATGTCAGTCTGTTTCTGGACCTGTGCGCTTCGTATATAGACAAGCTTAACCGCTATCAGGAACTGGTAAAACGGAAAGTCAAGGCCAAACAGGCAGACGACTTGCTGAAACAGAACAGTACCCGGATGTCCGAGGCCGATACCAAACGTTTCTTCGTGAATTTCGATACGGCCTTCCTGACACTTTATCCGACCTTCATTACTGAATTCAACGCGCTGCTTCGCCCGGGTGAAGAAATCTATCCACAGAAGGGAGACATTCTCAATACAGAATTGCGTATCTTTGCATTGGTACGTATGGGAATCAGAGACAGCGCACGCATAGCCACGCTGATGTTCTATTCCCCTCAAACCATCTACAACTACCGTACTTCTGTGCGAAACCGTGCTAAAAACCGCGAAGAGTTCGAAGAGCAAATCAAGCAGTTGTGTCAGACCGTACAATAATCTGACGGAACCTCTTCTGTTGTTAGATATTATTGGATATGAATCAGTTTGTGCGTCTGAAGACTCAGACGCCACTGTGGGTGTTTCAGAATATAAGCTACCACCTCGGCCGTATTCTGGCAGGAACAAGGCTGCAGGAAATAATGGGAAGCCGGCAAGGACAAATACGCAGAAACGTCCTGCCCTACATAAACCACCTTCACTTCATCCATCCGTTTCAACCGGACGGGAGCGTTCTCCTTCGGCGAACAAGTCACCCAGTCAATACCGGAAGGCAATTCCCGGGTACCGTTGGTCTCGATACAGACATATTTTCCGATGCGGTGCAACGCATCCACCAATGCCTCATCTACCCACAACCCAGGCTCCCCGCCTGTCAGAATCACCGTACGGCAAGGATATTTCTGCACTGCGGCCAGAATCTCTTCATCGGACATCTCCACCCCGGTTTCATGACGGGTATCGCAAAATCCACAACGGAGGTTACACCCCGAAAAACGAACGAATACAGCCGGTGCACCCGTATGGAAGCCTTCTCCCTGAAGGCTATAGAATATCTCATTAATCTTTCTCATAAACCACCGTATTTCCTGCCGACTCCTGTACTTCTACCTTGAAACAATGGGGAACACGATCGCATATCCAACGGGCGATATTCTCTGCCGTCGGGTTACAAGGAAGGACATCATTCAGATTCTGATGGTCAAGTTGCCCCATCACCACTTCCTTGATATGGGTAAAATCCACGACCATTCCATCTGCATTCAACTCCTCCGAACGGCAATACACCGTAATAATCCAGTTGTGACCATGCAAATTCTCGCATTTACTCCGATAAGAAAGATTCAACCGATGAGATGCCGACACCTCCATGCGTTTGATAACCGTATACATAAACTCACTTGTTTTAAATATTAGTATTGAATTTGCACTTCATGTCACCTCAGTGCCCGGCAAAAATACAAAGAAATCGTGAAACCAAGAAAGACAAGACTCCCAAGAGAAAAAAATAACTGCAATTCCGAATAAAAATGCGAAATTATCACGCAAATATTTTTGTGTTTCTTACCAATCCACTATATTTGTATACAATTTTGGTGTACTGATGACGGAAGAAGACAAAAGGCTAATAAATACTTTCGAAGGAAAACTGAGACATCTGATGTTCCTGTACGATGAACTGAAAAAAGAAAACGTCTCCCTTCGCCAGCTTCTTTCCCAGAAGGAAGCAGAACTGGCACGTCTGGAAAACAGCCGGAAAGAATTGGAAGAACAATACACCAACCTGAAAATGGCTCGCATAATCAGTATCAATGACAGTGAACTCAGAGATACCAAGCAACGGTTGGCGAGACTTGTGCGTGAAGTCGACAAATGTATCGCTTTGCTGAATGAATGATTTGAAAATTAACCGGTAAAGGATTCCATATGGACGACAAGATGAAGATTCACCTACTGATTGACAACGATCGGTATCCGCTTACTATCCGCAGGGAGGAAGAAGTGCTGTACCGCGAAGCTGCCCGTCAGATTGACTATAAGCTGAACAAATACCGCAGGATGTATCCTGAATTCACTACGGCAAGACATTGGGCAATGGCAGCCTTGGAACTGGCCTTTGAAAATGTTTCCTTGAAAGACCGTAATGATACACAGCCATACCTGGACAAGCTGAAACAGCTGGAAAAGGACATTGATGACTGCATCAGGAAAGACTTTGAATAACGTTCAGGTTATTACCAAAGAAATATCGCGCACAAGCTGAAGCCGGATTTCGGTCCGACTGAAGGTTTGTGCGCTTTTTTATTATATGTTTAATTAAAGAAAAATGAGTATAGGTATAACAATTGTCGTAGCCGTAGTGACCTTCCTGGTGGGAGGTGCTCTCTCATATATCTTTTTCAAGCATGGCTTGAGAACGAAATATGACAACATCCTGAAAGAGGCTGAAAACGAAGCCGAAGTGATAAAGAAAAACAAGTTGCTGGAGGTAAAGGAAAAATTCCTGAACAAGAAAGCCGACCTGGAAAAAGAAGTAGCTATACGCAACCAGAAGATTCAGCAGGCAGAAAACAAGCTGAAACAGCGCGAAATGGTGCTGAACCAGAAAAACGAGGAACTGCAGCGCAAACGGAACGAAACAGATGCCATCAAGGAAAACCTGGATGCACAACTGGTCATCATCGAGAAAAAGAAAGAAGAACTGGACGTCCTGCAGTCTAAGGAACGGGAAAAGCTGGAAGCCATATCCGGACTTTCTGCCGAAGAAGCGAAAGAACGCCTGGTAGAATCCCTGAAGGAAGAAGCCAAGACACAGGCTCAATCATACATCAACGACATCATGGACGATGCCAAACTGACCGCAAATCGCGAGGCAAAGCGCATCGTTATCCAGTCTATCCAACGGGTAGCTACCGAAACAGCCATCGAAAACTCTGTTACCGTATTCCACATTGAATCCGATGAAATCAAAGGACGTATCATCGGCCGCGAAGGACGTAACATCCGTGCGCTGGAAGCCGCTACCGGTGTAGAAATCGTAGTAGACGATACTCCGGAAGCAATCGTACTTTCTGCCTTCGACCCGGTTCGCCGCGAAATTGCCCGTCTGGCCCTGCATCAACTGGTAACTGACGGACGTATCCATCCGGCACGCATCGAAGAAGTGGTAGCCAAGGTACGCAAACATGTAGAAGATGAAATCATCGAAACCGGTAAACGTACCACCATCGACTTAGGTATCCACGGTCTGCATCCGGAATTGATCCGAATCATCGGTAAGATGAAGTACCGTTCTTCTTACGGACAAAACCTGTTACAGCATGCCCGCGAAACAGCCAACCTCTGTGCAGTAATGGCTTCAGAACTGGGACTGAATCCGAAAAAAGCCAAACGTGCCGGTCTGTTGCACGATATCGGTAAAGTGCCTGATGAAGAACCGGAATTGCCACACGCACTGTTGGGTATGAAACTGGCAGAGAAATACAAGGAAAAACCGGATATCTGCAACGCTATCGGTGCACACCACGACGAAATCGAAATGACCAGCCTGCTGGCACCTATCGTTCAGGTCTGCGATGCCATCTCAGGCGCACGTCCGGGTGCACGCCGCGAAATTGTAGAAGCCTACATCAAACGTCTGAATGATCTGGAACAATTAGCCATGTCTTATCCGGGCGTTACCAAGACATACGCCATCCAGGCAGGCCGTGAGCTCCGTGTCATTGTAGGAGCCGACAAGATTGACGACAAACAGACGGAAAGCCTTTCTACCGAAATCGCCAAGAAGATTCAGGACGAAATGACTTATCCGGGACAGGTCAAGATTACGGTTATCCGCGAAACCCGTGCGGTCAGCTTCGCCAAATAACACAAAAAGTTGATATATACTTGCAGCGGACGATTCTGTTTGTGAAACAGTTCCGTCCGCTGCTTTTGTTTTATAGATTTCGATAATCAGACACTACATGGAAATGCGGGCACTACTTATCCTCCTGCCCTACTGCAACTTATTTTTCACGGTCCAGATACGGTTTCAACACCTTCTCCGCACACCGGTATCCTTCCTCATACAAGGCAGTCAGTTTCTTGATATCCTTTTCAATCCGGTTCACCGTAACCTTGTTTTCAGGACGAATGGCCAGAATCTTCCCTTCTGCCTCCAATTTCTCCACCATTTCCAACTGCTGGTTGTACACCTCACAGCGCCGGCTCAACAACAGACGCAGACGTGGATAACGCCGGTAAATGAAGCGAGGTACCCGTATATCCCGTTCCGTCTTACGGAAACCTTTATTCCGGGTCAGGACTACAACATTGTATTCGTACCCCTGTTCCATGGCACGAAGTACCGGAATCGAATCAACAATTCCTCCATCCAGCATCGGACGACCGTCTACATACGTTATCGGACACACATACGGAAGACTGCTCGAAGCCTTCGCAATCTGTACAAGCCGCTCCTTATCCGCATGTTCCTCCAGGTAGCAGGCACGTCCGGTCACACAATTGGTAGTAACCATTTCAAATCGCATAGGATTCCGGAAACAGGTTTCATAATCAAAAGGAAGAATTTTCTCCGGGAATATCTCATACAACAGACGTTGGTCAAGAATGCTATGCTGATACCACAAATGCTTCAAGCCGATATAGTGATACTTCGCCATCAAATCGATATTGCTGTATTTCGCGCGGCCACGCTGTCGGGACAGAAAGGAAAGTCCGTTACACGCCCCCGCAGAGACACCGATTCCATACGGAAATTCGATACCCTGATCCATCATATAATCCAAAACGCCACAGGTAAAGACACCACGCATACCTCCACCTTCCAGCACAAGTCCCATTTTCCGGAAATTTACCATCATAATTGTTCAGTTTTTGCATGAATAAATAAGTCCATCTGCGATATAATGTCGCAAATATACATTTTTCCGTTGACAAGCCTATTTTTTATCTAAAATTATTACTATTTTTGCATCATTGTTGACATAACAAGGACTATAAATTAAGATTTTATGTTTGATTCCATCATCTACCAGAAACGCCGTCAGGCTTTACGGGAAAAGATACAGAGCGGTATCATCCTCCTTTTAGGTAACAACGAAGCTCCTGCCAATTACCCCGATAACACATACAAGTATCGTCAGGACAGTTCTTTCATCTATTTCTTCGGTCAGTCTCACCCCGGATATGCGGGAATCATTGACGCCGACAACGGAGAAGATTATTTCTTCGGCGATGATGTAGATATGGATGACATTATCTGGATGGGACCTCAACCCAGCATCAAAGAACTGGCAGCCCAAGTAGGGGTTAGCAAAAGCTTCCCTACCGACAAGCTGAAAGATTTCATCGGAAAAGCCATCTCTCAGCGCCGGAAAATCCATTTTCTTCCTCCCTATCGTCACGATACGATGATGCAGTTGGAAGACCTGACCGGCATCCGTGCTTCCATGACCCGAAGTCATGCTTCTGTAGAATTGATTAAAGCCATCGTTTCCCTGCGTTCCGTTAAGGAAGCCTGTGAAATCGCTGAAATCGACAAGGCATGCAACGTAGGTTACGAAATGCATACAGCAGCGATGCGTCTGTGCAAACCGGGAGTATCTGAGCAATACATCGCCGGTATTCTGGAAGGAATCGCCGCTTCATACGGCAGAATGGTTTCCTTTGCCACGATTCTGACCCAACACGGAGAAACGCTGCACAACCACGACCACAGTCAACTCTTACAGGAAGGACGGCTGATGCTGACAGATGCCGGTGCCGAACTGATGAGTTATTATTGCTCTGACCACACCCGTACTGTTCCGGTAGGAGGAAAATTCACCAGCCGTCAGCGGGACGTTTACAACATCGTTTTAGCTTGTCATGACAAAGCGCTGGAACTGGCAAAACCGGGCATCACCTACAAGTCTGTCCACCTTGAAGTCTGCAAAGTACTGGCACAAGGCCTGAAGGACCTGAACCTGATGAAAGGAGACATCGACGATGCCGTTGCCGCCGGAGCACATGCACTCTTCCTGCCTCACGGTCTGGGACACATGATGGGTCTGGATGTACACGACATGGAGAATCTGGGTCAGAACTATGTAGGTTTCGACGATGAGGTGCAGCCGTCTACCCAATTCGGTCTCTCAGCCTTGCGCATGGGACGCCGCCTGCAGGAAGGCTTCGTCATTACCGACGAACCGGGATGCTACTTCATTCCTGCCCTGATAGACAAATGGCGAACTGAAAAGCAGCATACGGACTTCTTGAACTTCGATGAAATAGAGAAATTCAAAGATTTCGGAGGTATCCGCCTGGAAGATGATATCCTGATTACACCGGAAGGTTCCAGATTCACCGGCGAAAAACGGATTCCGATAACCGTCGAAGAAGTAGAAGCCATCATGAACGAATAATTCAAATCAATCATAACCCTAAAAACTAAAAACAACCCATGAACAAATTCATTGCACTTGCAGCCTTGGGACTCTGTTTTACCAGCGTCTATGCGAAAGGTCCGAAGAAAGACAAAGCCGAAGAAGGTTTCGTATTCACTACTGTCAAGGAAAACCCGATTACTTCCATCAAGAACCAGAACCGTTCCAGCACATGCTGGTCATTCTCTTCCATCGGTTTCCTGGAATCAGAACTGCTCCGTCAGGGAAAAGGTGAATTCGACCTGTCTGAAATGTTTGTTGTACACAAGACCATGCAGGACCGTGCAACCAATTACGTCCGCTATCACGGTGATGCTTCTTTCTCTCCGGGCGGAAGTTTTGCTGATGCTGTATTCTGTTATGAAAACTACGGAATGGTTCCGCAAGACGCTATGCCGGGTATCGCATACGGCGATTCACTGCCTAACCACAATGAACTGGATGCTGTAGCAGGTGCGTATGTAGAAGCTATCGGTAAAGGTAAACAAAGCAAACTGAGTCCGGTATGGAAGAACGGCGTAAGTGCTATCTACGATACATACCTGGGAGCATGTCCACAGGAATTCACTTACAAAGGTAAGACTTACACTCCGAAGACATTTGCCAACGAAGTTTTGGGACTGAACATGAAAGATTATGTTTCTCTGACTTCATTCACACATCATCCGTTCTATACACAGTTCAATGTAGAAGTTCAAGATAACTGGCGCAATGCTTTGTCATACAACCTTCCGATTGACGAGTTGATGGCCGTTATGGACAACGCCGTAAAGAACGGTTACACCTTTGCATGGGGAGCCGACGTCAGTGAACAGGGATTTACACGCGACGGTATAGCTGTATATCCGGATGCTGAAAAAGGAGCTGAACTGACAGGCTCAGATATGGCACGCTGGTTAGGCTTGAGCCAATCTGACAAACGTAAAGAGTTGACCAGTAAACCACTTCCGGAAATCACCGTTACCCAGGAAATGCGTCAGGAAGCCTTCGACAACTGGGAAACGACCGACGACCACGGTATGCTGATTTACGGTATCGCCAAGGACCAGAACGGAAAAGAATACTTCATGGTAAAGAATTCATGGGGTGAGAGCGGTAAATACAAAGGCATCTGGTATGCTTCTAAAGCTTTCGCAGCCTATAAGACCATCAACATCCTGGTTCACAAAGATGCCATCCCGGCAGACATCGCCAAAAAGTTAGGTTTATAATTCGTTAAAATAGACTGATTATAAATAATTAATCGGCTTGTTCTACAAAATTAATGTGGAACAAGCCGATTTTTTCTTTCTTTTTTGTTACCTTTACACGTGAATAGCATCTGACGACATCCCTATTTTCAGACCCTATGTCTGCCGTTATTTCTGCCGTCACTGAACAGACTGTTATTCAGAGATAAGAAGAAAGAAAAAAAACATATATAATGAATTACAAATGGAACTATCAACCTCCCACTCTCGAACAAAGGGAAGCTGCCCGGGCTTTATCCAGAGAAATCGGTATCAGCCCCATCCTGTGTCACCTCCTACGGGAACGTGGTATTACATCGGCAGCCGAAGCCAAACGCTTTTTCCGCCCTCAACTGAGTGAGTTGCATGACCCGTTCCTGATGAAAGACATGGATATAGCCGTAGAGCGGCTGAATCTGGCCATGGGCAGAAAGGAACGTATCATGGTATATGGAGACTATGATGTAGACGGAACAACAGCCGTCGCATTGGTTTTCAAATTCCTTCAACAGTTCTATTCGAACATCGACTACTACATTCCCGACCGTTACAACGAAGGGTATGGCGTATCGAAGAAGGGAGTAGATTATGCGTATGAGACCGGTGTGAAACTGATCATCGTACTGGACTGCGGCATCAAAGCCGTAGAAGAGATTGCGTATGCCAAAGAGAAAGGCATCGACTTCATTATCTGTGACCATCACGTTCCGGACGAGGTACTTCCGGCAGCCGCCGCTATCCTGAATCCGAAACGGGACGATTCGACGTATCCGTACAACCACCTGTCGGGTTGTGGAGTAGGTTTCAAATTCATGCAGGCGTTCGCACAGAGCAACGGCATCGAGTTTCACCAGCTGACTCCCCTGCTCGACCTGGTTGCTGTCAGCATTGCGTCGGACATTGTACCGATTATGGGCGAAAACCGTATCCTGGCATACCACGGCCTGCGACAGTTGAACACCAATCCGAGCGTAGGTCTGAAAGCCATCATCGATGTATGCGGACTGTCTGAACGGGAAATCACCATGAGTGACATCGTATTCAAGATAGGTCCCCGTATCAATGCATCGGGACGCATCCAGAACGGTAAGGAAGCGGTCGACCTGCTGATCGAAAAGGATTTCAAATCGGCGTTGGAGAAAAGTAACCGGATTAACCGCTACAACGAGACCCGTAAGGACCTGGACAAGAGCATGACCGAAGAGGCCAACAAGATAGTAGACAACCTGGAAAACCTCTCCGAACGGCGTTCCATTGTCATCTATAACGAAGCCTGGCACAAAGGAGTCATCGGAATCGTCGCTTCCAGACTGACTGAAATCTATTACCGTCCGGCGGTGGTACTGACTCGTACAGATAACCTGGCAACCGGTTCAGCACGTTCTGTATCAGGATTTGATGTCTACAAAGCCATCGAACATTGCCGGGATTTGTTGGAGAATTTCGGTGGACATACTTACGCAGCCGGACTATCGATGAATGTAGAGAATGTTCCTGAATTTACCCGTCGGTTCGAAGAGTATGTAACCGAGCACATTCTGCCGGAACAGACAAACGCTACCATTGATATTGATGCACAGCTGGATTTCAGAGACATCACGCCGAAATTCTTCTTTGATTTGAAGAAGTTCAATCCGTTTGGACCGGACAACCACAAACCGATTTTCGCTACCTTGAACGTATACGATTATGGAACAAGTAAAGTAGTAGGTCGAGAACAGGAACATATCAAGCTGGAACTGGTGGACAACAAATCAAACAACGTGATGAACGGCATTGCTTTCGGACAGAGTTCACAGGCTCGGTATATCAAGACCAAGCAGTCGTTCAACATCTGTTACACCATCGAAGAAAATACCCACAAGCGTGGAGACATCCAGCTTCAGATAGAAGATATCAAACCAAGCCGGCATTAATTCAATGACGGATTACCGAAAAATACTGAAACAATACTGGGGATACGATAGCTTCCGGGGAATCCAGGAAGCTATCATTACCAGTATCGGTGACGGACGTGACACCCTGGGACTGATGCCTACGGGTGGAGGAAAGTCCATCACCTTTCAGGTTCCGGCACTTGCCCAACCGGGACTTTGCCTGGTCATCACTCCCCTCATCGCCCTGATGAAAGACCAGGTACGCAACCTCCGCGACCGGGGCATCAAGGCAGTGGCCATCTACTCGGGAATGACCCGCGAAGAAATCCTCATCGCATTGGAGAACTGCATCTTCGGCGACTACAAATTCCTTTACATTTCCCCCGAACGTCTGGACACGGAGATTTTCCGCATCAAGCTGCGGAGCATGAAAGTCAGTATGATTACCGTGGACGAATCGCATTGTATCTCACAATGGGGATATGATTTCCGTCCGTCGTACCTGAAGATAGCGGAAGTACGCAAACTGTTGCCGGGCATTCCTGTCTTGGCGCTGACCGCTACCGCTACGCCCGAAGTAGTGAAAGACATCCAGGCCCGACTGGCTTTCCGCGAAGAAAATGTATTCCGCATGAGTTTCGAACGGAGGAATCTTGCCTATATCGTCCGACGTACCGAAAACAAGGCAGAAGAACTACTGCACATTCTGAACCGGGTAGCCGGTTCAGCCATCGTATACACCCGTAACCGGAAAAAGACCAAAGAAGCAGCCCTATGGCTCAATCAACAGGGAATTACAGCCACATTCTACCACGCCGGGCTGAGCAACGAGACCAAGGATGCCCGACAGAAAAGTTGGCTGAGCGGAGAGCACCGGGTCATGGTTGCCACCAATGCTTTCGGCATGGGTATCGACAAACCGGATGTCCGCCTGGTGGTACACATCGACTTTCCGGATTCTCCCGAAGCCTATTTCCAGGAAGCAGGCCGTGCCGGACGGGATGGAGAAAAAGCCTACGCCGTCCTGCTTTTTGCCAAGAGCGACCCGACCATACTGCGGAAACGGATTTCAGACACCTTCCCGGAGAAAGACTATATCCGGAAAGTCTACGAGGACATCAACTTCTATTACCAGATGGCTATGGGCGACGGACTGGGATGTACGTACGCTTTCAACATCGACGAGTTCTGCCACAACTTCAAGCATTTTCCTATCCAGGTGGATAGTGCCTTGAAAATCCTGACCCGTGCCGGATACCTGGAATATACTGACGAACAGGACAACGGTTCCCGGCTGATTTTCACGCTGAGGCGTGATGAACTGTACCGCATCCAGGAAAACAACCCCGATACGGAGAAACTGCTGCGTACCATTCTCCGTTCGTATACGGGTGTTTTTACCGACTATGCCTATATCAACGAAGATTCATTGGCCAGCCGTACCGGACTGACCCGACAACAGGTGTACGAAACCCTGGTCTTCCTGACCCGCCGTCGCATCCTGCATTACATCCCCGGGAAAAAGACCCCCTACATCATCTATACCCGCGAACGGCAGGAAACCGACCGTATCCATTTGAGCAATGAAGTATACGAAGACCGGAAGAAAAGTTACGTCCAACGTATCGAAGCCATGCTTTCGTATGCCGAAACCAATGACAAATGCCGGAGCCGCATGTTGCTCCGTTATTTCGGGGAGAAAAACGAACACAACTGCGGACACTGCGACGTCTGCCTGCAGAAGCATGATTCAGGAGTAAAACGGAACGAATTCGATGAAATAGTCCGGAAAATTGAAGAACTACTACAGGAAAATTCCATAAGCGTTCCCACTCTGTGCGAACAACTGGAAGCAAGCTGGGAAAAGGAACACATCCAACAAGTTCTCCACTACCTACTGTCGGAAGAAAAAATGGAACTGACAGACGGACGGCTCCGATGGAACCCAAAATGACGTTCCGGTATCACATATCCCAATACTTGTCGCAACAGGCCAGATAATCCATCTCGGGACGGGTACCGAATACCAGTGCATAGAACGAAGTCCCCTGCCGTTTGGCACGCTGTATTTCTTTCAACAATTCTTCCGAGGCAGGAGGCATCTCAAAGTCGGAAATCATCACCACATCTGCCTGCTTCCAACCGTTGGTACGCAGCAGTTGTAAAGCCTCCGTCATGGCCGGAAGAATATCCGTCCCCCCGTCAAAACGTTGCTGAAGGAAATCCACCAGCCGGGGCATATCCGTACGGAGATTCTGAATCAGCATACAGGCTATCTCTTCGGCAAAATTGATGACATAGCATTTCCGGTGAGTCTTTTCAGTCAGCCGGGCAACGGCCAACAGAGCCGATTTGGCCAGCCGCTCCCGATCCCCTTGCATGGAACCCGACGTATCGATGCAGACAATGTAGGGTCCCTGTCCACTGCTTGGAGTCCGGTTCCGAGACGGTACCGACGCATCTTCCTGCGAACGGCAGTCGAACTGCTGCAACCGTTTCTCGGCATAACGCTGCACAAACAACGGATACAAGGCCTCATCCGCCAGGTAACAGTACTCCGTGGGAAGCAGACTGTTCAGGTTATCACCCAAAGTTACTCCCTGGATGTCACTTTGTACGGCATGATGTACCAACTGGTCGGTCTGTATACCAGCCTGTGGGTCAAAACGTCTTTTCTCCCCCCGGTACTTCTTCCCCAACAGACTGACCAGTTCCTGTATCTTGGGATGACGCTCCATCAGCTGTTCGTACGGTTGGACTATCCGGTAGAGTTGCGGATGATTCAGCAACAGCCACCGGACACGGGAGCCGCTGAGTGCCGCTTCCGTCTTTTCGCCCAACGATGTATCCAATACAATAAAATCACTGCACAGGGCATCGATATGCTGATACTGATAATCAAACTCTTTTCTTGTGAGCAGTTCGTGCCACTTATCCAGAAAGAATTCCTGCAGCTGCCTCCGCTCCGGACTGTCGGCAGGCAATGCTTCCATCCGTTCGATGTAATAAGTAATATCCAGTTCCGATAAAGTGTACCGCTTGCGGAAAGCCGTCTTCATCTGTTTCAGAAAAGCCAGAAAGTAAACCGGTGACACGGACTCCTGCTCGAAGAACACTTCCCATTCCGGAGTATAACGTGAATAGAATTCCTGCAAGGAAGGCACTGTCCGGCGGTAATAATCCCAGATTTCCTGTTCCAGTTCCCGGGGTAATACCGTCCGGTTCTGCAACGCCTCGTCCATCCGGGCAAAACTCTTAGCGCGAAGCCGTTCCCAATAGATTGTCTTCAGTTCTTTCAGACGGATATTCCTGGTTCTCTTTCCGGTATGCATGATTCAACTCCTCCCATTCGTTCCGATAACGGGTTACATCGGCCAACTGATAATCCAACATCATCAGCAAAGCCTTCTTTTCTTTATCATCCAGAAACAAATGTTCCCGGCAATAGGCAGCCTCTGTATCTGCCCATTCCTTACAACTGCCTTCCACCCTATCCAGCAGTGTACCGATTTGTCGGAAACGGGCTGCAATATCTTCTTCGGGATGCACCTCGATGGGAGGCAGAGGAACACAATCGGGCGTACACAGCAGCGGATATTCATACTGGTTGATAAAGACCGAACGCCTTCCCCGCTTCACGGTATAGATTTTATTCTGCGGAACCTTGTTCCGCATAGATAAATCATATTTTTTCAGGATGAAACAATCTGTCTTATACTTGTCCTTATGCAGATAAAACAGTTTTCCGGTATCATCCAACTGCTGGTAATCCGAAGCGAACATCAGCAACCGGCCTGCCATACGCACCCGCTCTACCTGATAATAATAGTTGTCTACCAGCTGCAGTCCCGGGTCATGGCTCTCACGTACCGTTGCCTGCGAGTCCAGTTCCTTCCGCAAAGTCTTCAGTTCCCTGTCCACCTCCGTCAGATTCAGCAGATAGCCCGAAGCACTCTGACGGACAGCGTTCTGCACCAGTTCCGTCACCGTCTCTATCTGTGTCACCTCATCCCACAGACTATGAGCAAGCAACAGCAAATCGGACAAGTGTACTTCCTCTGTTCCATTCAGGAATGCGGCTGTACGCAACAGCTTGACCAACTTCTTCCACCGACGGTCGGACACATACAAGGGTCTGTCTGTCCCTTCATCCTGCTGCAACTGTAAGTTATATTCTTCAATCTTTTCCTTCACACGATGAATGACTTCCAACACAGCATACGGAACACGTATTTCCGCCAACTGCTGTTGCCAACCGGCATATTCAGCATCAGATATAGCCAACTCCTCATCGACAATAGGGTCAGATTCATCCGTCGAAAGAATCATCCGGTCAAAATCGGCCGGTTCGGAAACTCCTGCCACCAACAGACGGACCAGAAAACGGTCCCACAAGGCTTCCAGCCCCTGTCCCAACGCCGGCAACTCATTGGATGCCGCTATCAGTCCTTTCATCGGAACCTTTACCGAAAACTGACCGTTACGGTAAATTTTTTCATTGATGACCGTCAGCAAAGCATTTTGGATAGCAGGACCGGCCTTCCAGATTTCATCCAGAAAAACTACGGTAGCCGATGGCAGATAACCGGCCGTCAGACGCTCATAGGTGTCTTCATCCTTCAATTTTGAAATCGAAACCGGACCGAACAACTCATCCGGTGTACTGAAACGTGACATCAGATACTCGAATGCTTCTCCCTGTCGGAAAGCCAGTTTAAGCCGACGGGCTACCATACTCTTGGCTACTCCCGGAGGTCCCAGCAGAAAAATACTCTCACCTGCCATAGCCGACAGTAACGCCAGAGCAATAACATGCTCCTTTCCGTACACCCGCTCATTCAGTTTCGCCAACAATGTCTCTATCCGATTCCTTACCTGTTCCATTTCCTGACTGATTGTTTCATTTCTCTTTTTCTTGTCGGGCAAAGGTACAAAAGAATGCACAAACCTTTACCTGACCGCAAAAAAATGGGACTCGACTTCGCAGTCTCATCCCATTTACATGTAGTAAAAGAACAAAATTATTTTTTGGTTATCTTGACCAGCAAAGTCTTACCTGCCGGTTTACCTTTCAAATCGAATGATTCTGATTTTACCAGCCCTACTCCCTTGGCATACCATTCAGTCACACGGACCGTAGTGGTCTTCAATACCACTTTGGTACGCTTCAAATAAGAGATTTTGACGCAATCGAATTTTCCGGCAGTCGTACTGACCTGTTCTGTTCCCAGACAAGAACCTCCGGAAATTGTCACTTCGGTTTTCAGCATCTTCGGAACATATTCATAAAACCGGTCAGGCATAGAAGAACCGGCAGCCGCATCATCGGCCAACGACCATGAATTGTCTCCATTGAATTTCTTTTCATCCAGCATACGCATACGGGCCTGTTCATTATATCCTTGCGGATCTGAGTCTGAATCAATATAAGGTCCATACATCAAATCTTCAGCACAAACCGTCTTTTCTCCATCGTAACTCCAATTATACAATGTATAAGTAGTATTATCCTTTACTTTAGTGGTCACGATCTTATCAAAGTAACAGGCCTTCAGCATATTTCCTTCCTTGCTGACATTGGTTACAGTAATGTTTTCATCCGAAATACCTTGTCCGGCACCGTCATAATTCACATAACGTAACTCGGTTCCCTCTTCCGAACAGAAATATTGGGCATGCATAACGTGAGAGGACAACAAAGCCACCACACACAACAGAAATTTTTTCATATCTTATCTTTTAAAGTTTTTAATCTCCCCTAGCGGTTTGAGTCGCAAACTTACAAATTTCTTGGCAGGAAACGATAAAAATAACGGAATTTTCACTTTACATCCGGTAAAGATTGTCCGAATCAAAAATCTGAAGCATAAACTGCCTGCCTCCCATCCCATGCTGACAATTGAATTCAGAAAAGAAACTTTCAGGAACTTTCTTTCCGGAACACCAAAGCTCCATAAATCACAATAACACCAAATAAAAGTATTTCATATTAAAAAGAATAAATTTCTACCATTTTGCTATCCTACCCATCAAATAAAACACTCAAAATAGAATGAAGTGTTAACGGACTTATCATTTCTATTTGATGATTTATCCATTAAATTACCGGAACAGTTAAAATCAAATCTAGTAATTAACAAATGAACCGATAAAAACAAACAGTCATTTCAAGAAAGACTCCCTGTTATCTTGATTAAGATGCCCTGTCATCTCACTTAAAACTTGAGCATGTCTTATTTTAATGCTGAAATCGGACTGAAAAACATACGTTTCTGCTCTAAAACGATTGATTCGAAATCAAGATTCATCATATCATAAAATCTAATTTTTTCCCGATATTTCCAGACAATATCCAGTTTATAAAACCATTATAAAACAAAATCCACATAAATAACCACATTTACTTTCTTTTTGATTTAGTATAAAATTGCAAAATTATCATTTTTCCAAGTATCTGTTCCTCTATCCGGATTTTCGCGAATCTGATGCAATTGAATTATCATTTTGACAAAAAGATATTCACAGATGAAATGTGACTCATACAAATTCTTATAAATGCGAATTGGTTTTATTCCAGTTTCCCATATTTCCTTTCAAAAAGCTTCGTATTTCTATTCCCCCATTCAATCATTGCATCTATAATTGGAATCAGTGTCATCCCCAAAGGGGTAATAGCATATTCGGAACGAGGTGGTAACTCTGGAAAGATTGTCTTGGAAACCAAACCGTCCTCCATAAGTTCTTTCAGTTGAAGATCAAGCACACGTGGAGTAGCTTCAGGAAATATTTTATGGAGCCTGCTTGGACGTAATGATCTATAGCGTAACTCATCCAAAATGCAGGATTTCCATTTCGAATCTATCAAACTCATTGTCAACCGTAAAGGGCAACCTAAATCAACTGGTATTTTTCTTTCGTACATAAACTTTCCGTTGTTAAATCATTACTGTAACAAAGGTAAGCATAATTACCCTAAACCGTAATATACCGAATAATTTTTCAGTATATGAATAATTTTTCGGTACTTGACAACATAAGAACTATCCCATAATTTTGTTGCAATTAATAACAGATAAAATGACAAATAATATGAGAGCTAGCATTGAAGAATACAGGGCTGTGGAAAAAGCCGCCATGAAGTTTGTGAAAAGCGTAGCAGAAGGCAACAGCAGGTATGCCAAGGAACTGTTCATTGATGAAGCCGTACTGTTCGGCTATTTAGATGGCAAATTAGAACATGGCAACATCGAACAGTTCTACAGGAATGTAGATACAGTCGGTGCAGGTGATGATTTTAAAGCACATATAGATGTGGTAGACATAGAGGAAACCCTCGCCGTAGTCCGTATATTGGAAGAAAAATGGGGCGGACGCATTGATTTCACCGATTATCTCCTGCTAATGAAGATGGATGGAGAATGGAAATGTGTAGCAAAAGCTTACAATCAGAATTCCAATACAATAAAAAATAAGGAAGAAAATCTATGAATTTTAAGCCTATAAAACTTATCCATGGGAGGTGTGCCGGAATCGGTACACCTCACTTATACCAACCTACAGGAAGCGGAGATGAAGTTGCGAACAAACGATATCAATACAGAATAGATTCATCGTGGATGAAAATCGACGATTGTCTTCATTACCTCATCTTTACCCTAAAAGTAACAATCATTTTCACCAATATATTCCAAAAGCAATAACCACATGTAAATCAAACAATTGAGACACGCTTTTCATCATACAAGTTTGAATTGCAGATGTTCTACAGTTCTTCCAATGTACACCCTATCTGATCGAAAGGTAATTGCGGAAAATCTTGGATATATTTATAGACAAGAGCATCCTCTTTGAATCCCTTCAACGGATCCTCTGGATCTATAAATCCTGGATCGTTGTTAGTAGACCAGTTGTTCCGGAACTCTCCCCATTGAGTTTGTCCGTTTACGATGTTTTTGATACGGTAAAACAGGTTTCCTTCTATGACGTTGCCATGAGGGTAAGAGGGATCTTCTTCCCAGTAATGTACCAGAAACGGATAAGTGGTGCTGTAAGGAGGCTCCTGAAACTTTACCTTCTTCAAACGCTGGTCGATGATACCATCGGGAGCCACCATTCCTGCTCCCCAGTTCTGCATGCGGTTATCCAGATGAATAGCTACAGGCGAATCAATGAAAATGTTGTGATGATAGTGGTTGTAATGGCCACCACCGATCAATACGGGGAGTGAACCGGCATTGTGGTAGATATTTCCATAGACTTCACCCCCACAGGCTCCGTCATCATGATAAGTAGCCGTAACACGGTGACGCGGACTAAGCTTATGGAAATAACAGTAACGGATTACGTTCCCCAACTCCGACGGATCACGTCCGTAATAGATAGCTCCCTGATCATCGACTTCGCCGCATACATTGGTAATTTTACAGAATTCTATTACATGATTATTTCCATGAAAAAGAATAGCCATGCTGGGAGCGTTGTAGATATCGCATTTGCTTACCCGGTTGCCTACACCGTCTATCCAGATTCCAGGTCGATATGATTTTTCTACGCGGTTAAAATCATGAATGCGACAGTTTTCCACAAAGTTTCCGGCTGGAGTCAGTGTGGCGCGGTCTCCCCCTCCCAGGCTGATACCTCCACTTCCGGTGTTGTAAATATAACAGTCTGTGATTCCGTTATCTGTTCCACCGTTACGATTAAAAAGGACATCCTGATATACTCTCCCCATAAGGTCACCTACAACACGTGATTTTGGATCTCCCCCGGCCTCTGCTGCATGTGGCCTCAATGTTCGCTTACCAGGTGTCTCTGTTCCTCTGCCGACGGAAATTCCTACACCGCCGACATTACGGATTGTACATCCAGTAATGCGTACATGATGCGTATTTTCCAGATAAATTCCTATGGAACGTCCATATTCGAAGGTTAATCTGCTGAGTGTGATGTTCTGGCAGTTTTCTATGGCAACTAACGGATCGTTCATCACAGAAACATGCAGTGTCCGGGTATCTTCGGGCAAATAGACATACATCTTCTCGTTTTCCTTGTCGATGACATATTCGCCTGGAAGATCCAGTTCCTCGAGTAAGTTCAAGGCATACCAACGTCTCCAGTCGGCTCCTGTCATAAATCCATAAACGGTCTGTTGTGCGGTATGGATTGTCTTTGTTTCAGAATCCAAGTGATCAACACGTATCATATCGCTGGCATAACCATGTGCAAAATAGCCGCCTATCCAGAAAGATCCTGCCTGAAACCATGCCGACGGACGTTCTTCACAGTATTGAAATACGGGTAATGGAGCTTCTGCGACATTTTCTCCTGTTCCAGCCTCCAACACTTTACCTATCAGTACTGTCGAATCGTTAGGCCAGCGTGATAAATTAAGAGGAACATCATCAGCAAAAAGTTCGCTCCATGCAGGACTGCTGGGACGTCCGAAACCAGAAGGACGTAAATCTGCAATGGGAATACCTAGCTGGGTGAAATCAATTTCCCGAACTTGTTTTCGTACACTTTCGGGGAGCCTTGCAATAATTTTCCTGTCGAATATTTTTTTCATGGAAGAAAGAGGAATCTTTCTTCCTCCTGAAATACTTACATGTTCATCGCGATACGGACAAATTGTCAATGAAGTATATTTTCCACAACTGCCTATTTCAAGTGTTTTTGACTGTTCATAGGTACCTTGACGCAAGATAATCTGTACATCTTCATTTTCCAGTGTCTCGGCTCTTTCCAGAGCAGCCTGAATACTTTTTAATGGATGTGCTATAGTTCCTGCTGCCCGGTCGCTGCCTTTAGGAGATACGAATATTTGTTTTTCAGCCCATACGGGAATTGTAGTAAATTTCCAAAAAGCCAACAATATAAGTAAAGAATGCTTCATAGTCCATCTATAGTAAAAGAATAGTTGCAAAATAATGCTTTTTCAAACATATTTCCAAATTAAGACAGAAGATAATAAAACAACTTTTATAACCTTTTCGGATTGAAACATATCATCTCCTTGTACAGTATTTATGTTAAACTATCTAGCCGCATTTCTCCCGTTTCATGCGGTATTTCCGCAGATTTTCCGTAAGTTTGTCGGCTGAAAAACAACATAACTACATCATATCATGGGTCTACTATCATCATTATTCGGCGGAAAATCATCTGAAGAGAAACAAGCCGCCACACAAGAAGAAAAGAATTTCGATACGCTGAAATACGACGGCATCCGTGCCCGTAACATCCATCAGCTTCCCTATGCCATCAAATGTTTCGAAAATGCTATCCAACTGAAAGAAGAACCGGAAACCATGATGTTACTGGCTAACGCCTACCTTCAGACGGATGCTACCGACGATGCCCGTACCACATTGGACAGACTGGTAGAGATACAACCTGACCATCTGGAAAACCTGCTGGCCTTGGCACGGGTATGCTATCTGCAGGCAGACTACAAAAGTATGGACATCGCCTGCCAGAAAGCCATCAAACTGGATGAAACGAATGCCACATCCTATTACATGGCCGCACAGGCATACCGTGGATTGCAAAATCCTATCCAAGCCATTGTCATGCTGACCAAAGCGACAGTCCTGAACGAAAACTACCTGGAAGCATACCTGCTTCGGGCAGAAGTACTTTGGGACATGCGACAAGCCAACGACTCGCTGGAAGACATCGAGCGTGTTCTGTCCATCCATCCGGAAAATGAAGACGCGTTACTGCTGAAAGGTAAAATCCAGGCTGCTTTGGGAGACAAGGATGCCGCCTTCAAGGCTTTCGACCAAGTACTGGAAAACAATCCCTTCAACGAAAATGCCTACCTGCTGAAAGGAGAGCTTGACATCGAACTGAAAGAGTTGGATGCTGCCATCGAGAACTATACAGAAGCCATTGAACTGATGCCGGAAAATGCCAGACTCTATCAGGAACGGGGAAGAGCCAGACTGCTGAAAGGAGACAAGGAAGGCTCGATAGAAGACATGAAGAAAGCCATCAGTCTGGATCCGGAAAAAGAAAATCTTATCAACGGAAACTTTCACAATTTCGAAACACCAGCAAGCCCGATTTAAAAAATCCAAGAAAAAAATTCATAATTCTCTTGTTTTTTCAAGAAAAGTATTACTTTTGCAGCGTAAACAATAACAAAATAACAAACAATGAGAACTTTTGCGACATACTTCTTTTTTTACTTCTTTTACTTTTACTTTAGCAATGAAGTGAAGCGGGAGTTCGCATGCGTATATTAAGAGAATAGAATAATAGAATAGAAAATAAACGAATCCCGCTTCCGAGTGAAGACGGGATTTTTTTTTAGCCAAAACACAATGAAGAAGATAGCCATTCAAGGAGTACTGGGGTCGTATCACGATATTGCTGCCCACAAGTATTTCAAGGACGAAGAAATTGAACTGATTTGCTGCAACACGTTCGAAGATGTATTCGAGAACATGCGGAAAGACAGCAATGTCATCGGTGTAATTGCCATCGAGAATACCATCGCCGGCAGTCTGCTGCACAATTACGAACTGCTACGCAACAGCGGCGCCACCATCATCGGAGAACACAAGCTCCGTATCAGCCACAGCATCATGTGTCTGCCCGATGAAGACTGGGACGACCTGACCGAAGTCAATTCACATCCGGTAGCACTGGCGCAATGCCGCGAATTTCTGCAGCACCATCCGGGACTGAAGGTGGTGGAAACCGAAGATACGGCAGGAAGTGCCGAAAACATCAGCCGAAACCAACTGAAAGGACATGCAGCCATCTGCTCGAAATACGCAGCCGAACTTTACGGCATGAAAATACTGCAGGAAGGCATCGAAACCAACAAACACAACTTCACCCGTTTCCTGGTGGTCTGCGACCCGTGGATGGCCGACGAACTGAAAGACCGCTCCAAAATCAACAAGGTCAATCTGGTTTTCTCGCTGCCCCATAACGAAGGAAGCCTCTCGCAAGTCTTGTCTATCTTTTCATTCTATAAGATAAACCTGACCAAGATACAGTCATTGCCGATTATCGGCCGCGAATGGGAATACCTGTTCTACGTGGACATCATGTTCAATGACTATTTGAGATACAAACAGGCCATCGACGCCGTTACCCCATTAACCAAAGCACTGAAAATTTTAGGAGAATATGCAGAAGGAGAATCAACATTATAACATACAGCCTGCCGACCGTCTGGCAAGCGTAAGCGAATACTATTTCAGCCGCAAGCTGAAAGAAGTGGCCCGCATGAATGCAGAAGGGAAAGATGTCATCAGTCTAGGTATCGGAAGTCCGGACATGCCGCCTTCTCCCGAAACCATCGAGGTATTGTGTGAAAATGCCCGGAAAGCCGATGCACATGGCTACCAGCCTACCGTAGGTATTCCGGAACTCCGCCGCGCCATGGCCGACTGGTACAAACGCTGGTACAACGTAGACCTGGACCCGGCAACCGAAATCCAACCGCTCATCGGTTCGAAGGAAGGTATCCTGCACGTGACACTGGCTCTGGTAAACCCGGGCGACCAGGTACTGGTTCCGAATCCCGGTTATCCCACCTACACCTCACTGAACCGGATTCTGGGCAGTGAAATCGTAACTTACGACCTGCAGGAGAACAACCACTGGCAACCCGATTTCGAACAACTGGAACAGATGGACCTGAACCGGGTAAAAATTATGTGGACCAACTATCCGAACATGCCGACCGGTGCCAACGCTACTTTGGAACTGTACCAACGGCTGGTAGACTTCGCACGCCGGCACAACATTGTCATCGTCAACGATAATCCGTACAGCTTCATTCTGAACAAGAAACCTATCAGTATCCTGAACATTCCGGGAGCCAAAGAATGCTGTATCGAATTCAACTCGATGAGTAAGAGCCACAACATGCCGGGATGGCGCGTCGGCCTCCTGGCTACCAACGCCACCTTTGTACAATGGATTCTGAAAATCAAGAGTAACATTGACTCCGGTACGTTCCGTCCGATGCAGCTGGCGGCCGCCCAAGCCTATCAGAACAGTGCGGAATGGCACGAAGAGGCCAACATTCAGGTGTATAGCCGCCGGCGGAAACTGGCTGAAGACATCATGACTACCCTGGGATGTACCTTCGATCCCGAACAGGTAGGTATGTTCCTTTGGGGAAAAATCCCCGACAGCTATGCCGATGTGGAAGAACTGACCGAAAAGGTACTTCAGGAAGCCCGCGTATTCATCACACCGGGATTCATCTTCGGCAGTAACGGAAAACGTTACATCCGTATCTCGCTTTGTGCCAAAGAGAACAGACTGGCCGAAGCCTTGGAAAGAATCAAAAATATCATGTAAAACTATAAATACCTTTCATTATGGAACTCGATTTACAACCTATCGTATTGGATGGCGTACCTAGCGAACGTCCGTTGGTAATCGCCGGTCCTTGCAGCGCCGAAACAGAAGAACAAGTCATGAGCACTGCCCGCCAGTTGGCAAACAAAGGAATAAAGATTTTCCGCGCAGGCATCTGGAAACCCCGTACCAAACCGGGAGGTTTTGAAGGTATCGGTGTAGACGGACTGGCCTGGTTGAAAGAAGTGAAAAAGGAAACAGGCATGTATGTCACCACCGAAGTGGCCACTGCCAAACACGTATACGAATGTCTGAAAGCCGGTATCGACCTGCTGTGGATTGGTGCACGTACCACCGCCAACCCGTTTGCGGTACAGGAAATTGCCGATGCCCTGAAAGGAGTGGATATACCGGTGCTTGTCAAAAACCCGGTCAACCCTGACCTGGAACTGTGGATCGGCGCCTTGGAACGCATCAACAATGCCGGACTGAAACGCATTGGAGCCATCCACCGCGGTTTCTCATCTTACGACAAGAAAATCTACCGCAACCTTCCGCAGTGGCACATTCCTATCGAACTGCGCCGCCGCATCCCGAACCTGCCGATCCTGTGCGACCCAAGCCACATCGGCGGTAAACGTGAACTGGTAGCCCCGCTGTGCCAACAGGCCATGGACTTAGGTTTCGACGGACTGATTGTTGAATCACACTGCACTCCCGACGCTGCCTGGAGCGACGCTTCCCAACAGGTTACTCCGGACGTACTCGACTACATCCTGAACCTGCTGGTCATCCGTGGTGAACACCAGACCACTGAAAACCTGAACGAACTCCGCCGCCAGATTGACGAATGCGACAACGACCTGATGGAAGTACTGGCCAAGCGTATGCGTATCTGCCGAGAAATCGGTACATTCAAGAAGGAGCATAACATGACCATCCTCCAGACCGGACGTTACAACGAAATCCTTGACAAACGAGGCGCACAAGGTTCTCTGTGCGGCATGGATGCCGAATTCATCAAACAAGTATTCGAAGCCATCCACGAAGAAAGTGTCCGTCAGCAGATGGAAATCATCAACAAATAACAGAAAAAGACAGGAAAGACAGCAGCGAAGGAGAGTATTCGCCCTCCTTCGCTCCTCTCCCTGCCAACCAAGCCATAAGAATCTATGAGAATATTGATCTTAGGAGCCGGAAAAATGGGCTCTTTCTTTTCAGATGTATTGAGTTTCGAACACACCGTAGCCGTATACGACATTAATCCCCAGCATCTACGGTTCATGTACAACTGCTACCGCTTCACCTCGATCGACGAGATTTCCGAATTCAAGCCGGAACTGGTCATCAATGCCGCTACCGTGAAATACACACTGGAGGCTTTCCGTCAGGTACTTCCGGTACTTCCGACCGATTGTATCATCAGCGACATCGCTTCGGTAAAGACCGGACTGAAAACATTCTATGAGAATTCCGGTTTCCGCTACGTATCCACTCACCCGATGTTCGGTCCGACCTTCGCCAGCCTGGACAAGCTGAGTACGGAAAACGCCATCATCATCAAGGAAGGTGATCACCTGGGAAAGATTTTCTTCAAGGACCTGTACCAACGGCTGGGCCTGAACATTTTCGAATACACCTTCGAGGAACACGATGAAACAGTGGCTTACTCCCTGTCCATCCCGTTCGTTTCTACATTTGTCTTTGCGGCTGTCATGAAACACCAGGATGCTCCGGGTACAACCTTCAAACGCCACATGGCTATCGCCAAAGGAGTATTGAACGAAGACGATTACCTGCTGCAGGAAATACTCTTCAACCCGCATACACCGGCACAGGTAGAAGGCATCCGCACCGAACTGAATGAACTGCTGGACATCATCAGCAAAAAAGATGCCCAAGGAATGCACAATTATCTCGCTAAAATCCGGGAAAAAATTAAATAATCCACCCATATACATGCAAAAAGGCTGCTCCACCGAGCAGCCTTCTCCATTTTCCCATGATATGTTTCCTAGAAACGGTAACCCACCGTCAGGAAGAAACCTAAATTCTTTTCATCTGAATCTTCAAACGGAGATATAAAACCATACTGTCCACTCAGATTCAACAGAATGTGGTCGCCAAATTCAGCACCGACACCATATTGAAGTCCCAAATCAAAACGTTTGGCACCATCATCTCCAAAATAATCAGACTTTAAATCATCATACTTAACCTTTCCGCCCAATCCAATACCGATATAAGGACCTGCATTGACTACAAAGTTCACATCATCGGCAATAGGCATCTTATAAGCCGCTAAAATAGGGATATCCAAATAACATGGAGTTGCCTTTAAGTCACCTTTTTTTGCTCCTTTACCTGTAAACATCAATCCTGACTGTACAGAGAAAGATGTAGCTACTGGAAGGTCAATTCCAACACCAAGTGTATAGCCTACCTTTGCATCCATTTCAGATTTCGTCAGATTGGTAATAGACATACCGGCTCTTACATCTATCCGAGCCTGTGAGAAACCTATCACGGCTACCATAGCCAATACCAGTGTACATAAAACCTTTTTCATAGTAACAAGTTTTAATCCCTGCCCATTCCTTCACTGGACAATTCGGTTGTCAAGGAAGCGTAGAAGGAGTCCTTTCTGTTACAAAAGATACGCTCCGCATTCACTTTGAAAACGAATATAGCAATTTAACTTTTAAATCACAACATTCTTATCGAACAAAAAATCCGATTTAACACTATATTTGTCAAATCATCTACGTTTTCTTGCTTTTCAGTGGATTTCTCCTTCTACAGACTCTAAAGAACGAACTTAAAGCTTAATCTTTTTCTTCACTGTTTTCGACTCATTATGCAAACGGTCCAAAGCCGTTACCACATACTGATACTTTGTCTTTCCATCCTCGTAAGGCAACTTATAAAATGTATCCCGAGTAATCTTGACAATGTGTGAAGGGTCACTGATATTGATTTTTTCACCGTTCTTGAAGCGATAGACTACATACTGTACAGCTTCATCCATTTCATCCTTTGCTTTCGGAGCTGTCCAAAAAAGGATATATCCATCAGCTGTCCATACCGGTTTCAACTTACGCACCTTCCCCGGAGCCTTATCATCCATAAAAGGAGAAGTAGGTACCAAAGCCGGATATTTATGGTATTCCTGCACCAACAAGTCCCGATAATTTCCCAGATTATTGACTACCGCAGCAGCATACCACTGGCAACTACCCTGAACAGTAGACAACGAACGTTGTAACTGGTATTTTGCAGGCATCTGGTGCTGGTTAGGATTCTTCACATCCGCTTTCTGAACTGTACGCATCACATCCTGTCCGATAAACAAAGGGCGAGCGGCAGAATTTTTCGCCCACCAGCGTATCAGGGTGTCATAATCGGCAGCCGGATGACCGATTTCCCAATAAATTTGCGGAATGTTATAATCAATCCAACCGTTGTTCACCCACAACAGAACGTCGGCATACAAATCATCGTAATTCTGCAAACCTTTGGTATCGCTACCATTCGGATCATTCTTCTTATTCCGATAGATACCGAATGGGGAAACACCAAATTTCACCCAAGGCTTGCAGGCACGTACCGTTTCATGGATTTCCTTAATCAGTACATTTACATTGTCACGGCGCCAGTCGTCTCGATTACGGAATCCGCGTCCATAGGCTGCGAAACTTATACCATCCGGAAACTTCTCACCCGGATTCGGATAAGGATAAAAATAATCGTCCATATGAATGGCATCCACATCGTAACGGGTTACGATATCGCATACAATCTTACAGATATATTTCCGTGACTCCGGATATCCCGGGTCAAAATAAAGCTGACCGTTATAGCTGACAATCAGATTCGGATAACGGTTGACAGGATGTGATGGCGACAAGGCACCCGTACCTTTTGTCTTGGCCCGGTAAGGATTAATCCAAGCATGCAATTCCATCCCCCGTTTGTGACACTCTTCAATCATAAACTGAAGCGGATCCCACATCGGTGAAGGTGCCTTTCCCTGTATACCTGTCAGGAAACGGCTCCAAGGTTCATACGAAGAACGATAAAGGGCATCTCCCTCAGCACGAACCTGAAAAATAATAGCATTGATACCTGCCTTCTGCAAGTTATCCAATTGTTGAATTAATGTCTGCTGCATTTTGGCAGTCGGCATTCCCTGAAACTGTCCGTTCACACATTGTATCCACGCTCCACGAAACTCACGCTTCGGATAACGTACCTGAGCGAACATGGCACTGCTTCCTAACCAAGCTAACAATAAGAGCAAGAAAAATTTTAATTTCATCATTATAATCGAATAGTTTTTGATAAGTTTTTAACGAAAGGCAAAGATAACTAAAATATAAAACCGGAAATACAGCTTTTGACAGAATAAAACAAAGATTCTACAAATATCGCTATCTTTTATAAATTGGGATGCGGCTCGGAATAGTCAATCTGAAAAACTTTGTTTTTCGCTTGCTTCTCCACTTGCCTTTCACTACCTTTTCATAAGCTAGGATGCGGCTCGGAATAGTCAATCTGAAAAACTTTGTTTTTCGCTTGCCTCTCCACTCGCCTTTCACTACCTTTGCATACTCACATAATATCGGAAGAAGCATGTCTGAAAGTAAATATATATCCATCAAGGGAGCCAGAGTCAATAACCTGAAGAATATCGATGTAGACATACCACGCAACAAACTGGTTGTTATCACCGGACTGTCCGGATCCGGCAAATCTTCTCTTGCCTTTGATACCCTGTATGCCGAAGGACAACGCCGCTACGTAGAAAGTCTGTCGGCTTACGCCCGTCAGTTTTTGGGCAGAATGAGTAAACCCGAATGCGATTTCATCAAAGGAATTCCCCCTGCAATAGCCATCGAACAGAAGGTTATCAGCCGTAACCCACGCTCTACAGTAGGAACTTCTACAGAAATCTATGAATACTTGCGTCTGCTTTTTGCCCGTGTGGGAAAGACTTATTCGCCGGTTAGCGGACAACTGGTCAAGAAAGACAGCCCGGAAGATATTGTCAACTGCATGCTTTCTTACCCGAAAGGTACCCGATATACAGTACTGACCCCCATTTTACCCCGTGAAGGACGTACAACCGCCGAACAGATAGAAATGGACATGAAACAAGGGTTTAATCGGCTGGAGGTGAATGGAGAAATAATCCGTATTGAGGAATACACCTACAATGCCCAAGATACCATTTATCTGCTGGTAGACCGTATGAGCTGTGACAATACCAAAGATGCCATGAGCCGCCTGACTGATTCGGCAGAAACAGCCATGTTCGAAGGCGACGGTGTCTGCCTGCTCCGCTTCTACCTGCCAGAAGGAACCACCCGCTTGCATTCTTTCAGTACTAAATTCGAAGCGGACGGCATCCATTTTGAAGAACCAACAGACCAGATGTTCTCATTCAACTCACCGGTAGGAGCCTGTCCTACCTGCGAAGGATTCGGAAAGATTATCGGTATAGACGAGCATCTAGTAATTCCGAACCGGGCCCTGAGCGTATATGATGGTGCCGTACTGTGCTGGCGGGGAGAAAAGATGGGCGAATGGCTCACCGAATTCCTTCGGGAAGCTCCTGCCCATGACTTTCCGATATTTACTCCTTATTACGAACTGACACAGGCACAGAAAGATTATCTATGGCACGGTCCCCGCGAGAAGGTATGTATCGACTCCTTCTTCAAAATGCTGGAAGAAAACCAATACAAGATACAATACCGAGTCATGCTGGCCCGTTACCGAGGTAAAACCGTCTGTCCTACCTGCCACGGTAGCCGTCTGAAAAAAGAAGCTGATTATGTGAAAGTAGGCGGATGTAATATCTCCGAACTGGTAGAAATGCCTATCTATCAGTTACAGGAGTTTTTCCGGAATCTGCAATTGGATGAACACGACACAGCCATCGCCCAACGCTTGTTGAACGAAATCAATAACCGGTTGAACTTCCTGCAGGATGTGGGTCTGGGCTATCTTACCTTGAACCGTCTCAGCAATACTCTTTCCGGTGGTGAAAGTCAACGTATCAACCTGGCTACATCGTTGGGAAGCAGTCTGGTAGGTTCCCTGTACATCCTTGATGAACCCAGTATCGGCCTGCATAGCCGTGATACTCACCGGTTGATAAAAGTGTTACGTCAACTCCAGCAATTGGGCAATACGGTAGTGGTAGTAGAACATGACGAAGAAATCATCCGTGCCGCTGACTACATCATCGACATCGGTCCGAAAGCTGGACGTCTGGGAGGAGAAATCGTCTACCAGGGCGATTTAAAGGATTTAAAGAAAGGTAGTAACAGTTACACCGTAAAATACCTGTTGGGCGAAGAAACCATCAGTCTGCCTGTCAGCCATCGTCCGTGGAACAACTACATCGGTATCAAGGGAGCTCGCGAAAACAACCTGAAAGGAATTGATGTACGCTTCCCGCTCAATGTGATGACCGTCGTCACCGGTGTAAGCGGTTCCGGGAAAAGTACGCTTGTTCGAGATGTCTTCTACAAGGCATTGAAACGGGAATACAGCGAAGCCAGCGACCGTCCCGGCGAATTCATTTCGTTGGAAGGCGATTTGAGAGCTGTCAAGGACATCGAATTTGTCGACCAGAATCCGATAGGCAAATCATCCCGAAGCAATCCGGTAACGTATGTCAAGGCTTACGATGAAATCCGAAAACTGTTTGCCGACCAACCCCTGGCCAAACAGATGGGCTATACAGCCGGCTATTTTTCCTTCAATACAGAAGGAGGACGTTGTGAAGAATGTAAGGGAGAAGGTACGGTCACGGTAGAAATGCAGTTCATGGCTGATCTGGTACTGGAATGCGAATCCTGCCATGGCAAACGTTTCAAAACAGATACACTGGAAGTAAAATTCGAAGGAAAAAACATCTACGATGTTCTGGAGATGACTGTCAACCAAGCCATCGAATTCTTTACCGAACACGGACAGAAAAAAATTGTAAAGAAACTGTTGCCGTTACAGGATGTAGGTTTGGGATACATCAAATTGGGACAATCCTCCTCCACCCTGTCAGGCGGTGAAAACCAGCGTGTGAAACTGGCCTATTTCCTAAGTATCGAAAAGTCACAGCCCACCATCTTCGTTTTCGACGAACCTACTACCGGTTTACATTTCCACGATATCAAGAAATTGTTGGAAGCTTTCGATGCCCTTATCAGCCGCGGACATACCATTGTCATCATCGAACACAATCTGGATGTCATCAAATGTGCAGACTATGTTATCGATTTAGGACCGGAAGGAGGAGATAAAGGAGGTAATCTGGTCATAGCCGGTACACCGGAAGAAGTAGCACAATGTGCCGCCTCGTACACCGGCCAGTACCTGAAAGAGAAAATGGGAGAATAGCATCCGTCAACTGTTGTTGTCGGAAGCGGAACGAATACGACTCAAGGTAGAAAGCGTAATTCCCAGGTACGAAGCAATAAATCCGAGATTGGTCCGTTGACAAACATAAGGGAACTGTTTCTGGAATTCTTCGTACCGCTCCTTGGCCGGAAGAGTCAACCGTTCCTTGTGGCTACGGTGCAGACGCCGGTATTCGTTCTGGTGGATGATCCGTCCCCAATTACAGAATTCCAGATTGGTTTCAAACAAGCGGATCAAATCTGTCAACGCTATCCGGTAGGCCTCCACCTCTTCCAAGGTCTCTACAAACTCTTCACTTTTCTTCTGGTAATACAGTTCATCCATACTGAAAACAATCCCTCCTTCGCAAGAGAACGAAGTGGTAATTTCTTCTCCATCTACCAACCAAAAAGAACGTGTCATTCCTTTCTCGATAAAATAAGCATATTTACAGAACCTGTTTTCCTGAATCAACTGATACCTTTTCGGGAAATGACACAAAGTGACACACTTCATCAACTCCTCTACCGTTTCATCGGATATAGGACACAAACTCCTCATGTGTTCGATTACAGTCTTCATAATCATTCAATCCATTTTCTGATTTTTGCCATTCGGTACAAATCGTTCCGTCAATACAACAATAAACGATTATCACCCAAGTGAAAAACTTTTCGAACTTGGGTGATAAGATGTAAAGGAGAAATATATTCCCCATTATTTCAATACTTCCGCCAATTTGGCATCCAAGGCTTCACCTTCCAGACCAGACGCCAGAATCACACCCTCCGGATTAATAAGATAATTCTTCGGAATCCACTTAATGACATACAGATCGGCAACCGGAGTATCCCATCCCTGCAAGTCGGAAACATGGGTCCATGTCAGTCCATCTTTCTCGATAGCGGCCACCCACGGTTCTTTCTTCCGGTCGAGTGATACACCCAACACCGTAAAGTTCTTGTTCTGGTATTTCTTATAGGCAGCTACAATGTTCGGATTCTCCTTCCGGCAGTCCGGACACCACGAAGCCCAGAAATCCACCAGTACATACTTTCCTCGCAACGAAGAAAGGCTGACCGGTTTTCCGTCCGGATCATTCAGCGTAAAGTCCGGAGCCGTAGCGCCTACACGCAGGTTAACCAGACGTCCCAACAAGTCATCAATCTGTTTCACATAAACTGTAGTGTCCAGTGAAGCGTCGAACTTGTCGCGGATAGCTTTTACTCCATCGTAATCCATACGGGTAGCAAAGTTACGCATGAACAGATACGCGCTTACTGGAGAAGCCGGATGTGCGGCAACCAGACTATCGATGTTATAACCTTCCTCACCCACCAGTTTCTCATTCTGAACATAAACTTCATTGACGGTAGCACCTGTCAAATCCAATTTCTTGTTCACCTCGTCCATCTTGGCCTGAATCTGTTCATTGCCCAGGAAGAACACCAACGGCCGACGGTTTTCCTTCACTGTAGTCAGTCCGTAAGCCATCGGTTCCGTCACCGTTCCTTCGAACGTAAACTTACCGTTTTCGATGGCTGCTGAATCGACATCCACGAATGCTCCGTCCTGATAACACTTCAGATAAACAGTTCCTGTAGTCATGTCGGCTATTTCCCCCTGAATGGTATAACCGGTTTTCTTCTCTTGCGTACAAGCTACGGCTGCCAGTGCAACAGCCCCAGCCAGCATCAGATTCTTTACATGTAAAAACATAATGATTCTTCTTTTAATTCCCGAACAAAAGTAGCTAAAACAACCGATTAAACAAAGGCTTGAAAAGAAAAAGAATAACCGTAGAGACTTGTCAGCTTGCTCGTTCCAAAAAAGAATCGTACTTTTGAATCATCAAAACAAATCAACCTGACCATGCAAACAGAAACACTCATATCCTTATATGAATCGTTTACCGGAAGCCGGCCGGAACACGTAGAAGAACTGCCTGGAGCCGGTTCCAACCGGCGCTATTTCCGAATGAAAGGTCCACAGACACTGATTGGTGTCATCGGTACATCCAACGAAGAAAATCATGCTTTCCTGATCATAGACCGCCATTTCAAGGAAAAGAACCTCCCGGTACCGGAAGTCTATGCCGCAACTGAAGACAAAAGCTGCTACCTGCAGGAAGACCTGGGAGATCTCCAGCTCTTCAAGGCCATCGAAAAGGGACGGCTGACCGGAGTTTTCAGCGAAGAAGAAAAAGAACTGCTTCGCAAGACCTTGCGTATGTTGCCACGCATCCAGTTTGCCGGAGCTGACGGACTTGACTTCAGCGTTTGTTACCCTCAGCCGGAATTCAACCGACGTACTATTTTGTGGGACCTGAATTATTTCAAATACTGTTTTCTGAAAGCTACCGGTCTGGAGTTTCAGGAAGACAAGCTGGAAGATGAATTCGAACACATGGCCGAAATTCTGATGCGCAGTGCCTCGGCCACCTTCCTGTACCGCGACTTCCAGAGCCGTAACGTGATGATAAAGGATGGGGAACCTTATTTCATCGATTTCCAGGGCGGACGTAAAGGCCCGTTCTATTACGATGTGGCTTCTTTCTTGTGGCAGGCCAAAGCCAACCTGCCAGACTCTCTCCGGATGGAACTGGTATCGCATTACATCGACGCCCTGCGTGAATACAAGCCGGTAGACGAAACCTATTTCAAGAGCCAGCTTCGCCATTTTGTCCTTTTCCGTACCCTTCAGGTACTGGGAGCCTACGGATTCCGTGGCTATTTCGAGAAAAAGCCACATTTTATCCAAAGCGTTCCATTTGCAGTAGAAAACCTGCGCCAACTGCTGAAGGACGATTTCCCGGAATATCCGTATCTGTGCCAAGTACTTCATAACCTAACGGAACTGAAACAGTTTACCGACGAACGGAAGAAACGCCAGCTCACCGTCAAGGTCATGAGTTTCGCCTACAAGAAAGGAATACCGGAAGACCCAACCGGAAACGGAGGTGGTTATGTATTCGATTGCCGTGCCGTAAATAATCCCGGCAAATATGACCGATACAAGCCATATACGGGACTGGATGAAAATGTCATCCGTTTCCTGGAAGAAGACGGAGAAATCACCCGCTTCCTGGAACACGTCTATGCGCTGGTAGATGCCCATGTACAACGCTACATCGAACGGGGATTCACCAACCTTTCCGTATGCTTCGGCTGTACCGGCGGACAGCACCGTTCTGTCTATTCCGCCCAACACGTAGCGGAACACATCAGCCGGAAATTCGGCGTGAAAGTACAGCTCATCCACCGGGAACAGAATATCGAACAAATCTTTGAAGCCAGATGAAAGCCATGATTTTCGCCGCCGGACTCGGTACCCGGCTGAAACCCCTCACCGACCACCTGCCGAAAGCCCTGGTTTCCGTTGCTGGGAAGCCGATGCTGGAACACGTCATCCTGAAACTGAAAGCTGCGGGATTCACCGAAATCGTCATCAACATCCACCACTTCGGAGAACAGATAATCGGATTCCTGCAGGCCAACCAGCATTTCGGGCTGACCATCCACATCAGTGACGAACGGGAACAACTGCTCGATACAGGAGGAGGCATCCAGAAAGCATCCACTTTCTTCCAAGGGAATGAACCATTTCTGGTACATAACGTAGATATTCTTTCGGATACTGATCTGAAAACCCTTTACGATTACCATGTCCAGAGCGGAAACGACGCCACTTTATTGGCAAGCCAAAGGAAAACATCCCGCTACCTGCTGTTTGACGACACCGACCGCCTCTGCGGATGGATCAACAAAGATACCCGGCAAACCAAACCGGAAGGCTTCGTCTACGATCCCGAACGCTACCGAGCCTATGCCTTCAGCGGCATCCATGTCATCTCCCCTACACTCTTCCCTTATTTCCAGGGATGGAGCGGGAAATTCTCCATCATGGACTTCTACCTGCAGAACTGTCAGGAAGCCCGTATCGGCGGTTGCCTGACCGACACCCTCCAGCTGATAGATATCGGCAAGCCCGAAACCTTGATACAGGCAGAAGAATTTCTGAAGCGAATCTGATAAAATAGCCTTTGCTTTTCCGATGTTCCAAAGAAAAGCAAAGGCCACCTTTTTTTTAATATCTCCGAAGAGTCACTACATCGTGTCTGCAATTTCCTGAATGTCATTGAAAAGTTTACAGGTATGATAACCGTCCGCTACCGCATGGCTGACAAAAACTGCAACCGGAATCAGGACTTTACCGTCGTTCTCAACGTATTTCCCGAACTTGATGAGAGGAAACAGTAAGGAACTTTCCGTATAGGTATCTTGTGCGAAACTTGTAAAATTCAACCAAGGCAGACTGGATATCGGACAGAAATTCTTAGGCTGGTCGGGACGTGCCTTGATGACCCCCGTTATGCTTCCATACATTTTCATATCCTGAACGACGGTCTCATAAAAGGTATCAAAATCGGCATGATAGGGGCTCCACACATCCGTAAAGGTCTTGTTCTCCTCATGAAAAAGCGTATAGCTGGGAACTACCTCGTCCCAATACCCCAGCTCTCCCTGTTCATTGAAACTCATCCGGAATTCCTTATTCTGATTCACCGCTTTCATGATGGCATACAGCATCATCGGAAAGAACTTCAGATTTCGTTCCTTCTTTCTTCTCATCAGACGGGTAATATCGATATTCACGGTCAGGTTATACTTACACTTGATCTGATGATAATAATAATCGAAGTAAATGGCCCTTTCCCAAGTCGTTTTATCTATCACGTGAAACACAGCATCCATAACCGGCAATTTTAGCGTTCAACATGCAAGTGCAATCCCTTGCCAGAACACAAAAATACACAAAACCCCGCTTATTACCTAGCCTCCGGTATTGAATTATCACCGGAAAATATAAAATCGAATCAAACAAATTCAAAACAGGAAAAGATAAACAGGTTGAAAATCCGGAAATGCATTTTCAATTCTTCGAATAATGAATACACAAGATTTTGGTATGTATCTTCCGACATATTTCTTAACTTTGCAGATACAGGGATTTATTTCACAGGAAAAGTCCCTATACTGATTATGAATCATCCAATTTGAAGCGCCATGAAATACCCCATCGGAATACAGAGTTTTGAACGCATCATCGAAGACGGATATGTCTACGTCGACAAGACCCACTTGGTTTATGACCTTACCCATTCAGGAGGTATCTATTTCTTGAGCCGCCCACGCCGGTTCGGAAAGAGTCTGCTGGTATCTACGCTGGAAAATTACTACCTGGGACGCAAGGAACTGTTCAAAGGACTGGCCATGGAAAAGCTGGAGAAGGAATGGAATGTACATCCGGTATTCCACGTGGATTTCAATGGAGGAAATTTCAAGAACGCCGGTGAACTGGAAAAGAAAATCAACTTTATCATCTCAGAATGGGAAAAACAATATGGGTTAACCGGACATGCGGAAGAACTGGGGTTGGGAGACCGTTTCACGGAAGTGCTTTGCGCCGCCCATGAACAGACAGGCCGCAGAGCCGTAGTACTCATTGATGAATACGACAAACCGATGCTGGATGTACTCGATACAGACGTAACGCTCGAAGACCGTCACCGCAACGTACTCAAGGCTTTCTATTCTGTCTTCAAAGCCGCCGACAAGCACCTGCAATTCGTATTGCTGACAGGAGTCACCAAATTTTCACAGGTGAGCGTATTCAGCGGATTCAACCAGCCCAAGGACATCAGCATGGATGCCCGCTACGAAACACTTTGCGGAATTACACAAGAAGAACTGGACCGGTATTTTACAGAACAGATGGCCGAGATGGCCGCAACCAACCAATGTACGCCGGAAGAGATGCGACAGACCTTGAAACTCCAATACGACGGTTACCATTTCAGTAAAAAGATGACCGACGTATACAATCCGTTCAGCCTACTCAATGCGCTGGATAGTATGGATATAAGAAATTACTGGTTCAGTTCAGGTACACCGACCTATCTGATTCGCCTGCTTGCTCACTTCAAGGAGAACATGAACGAACTTACAGGAAAATATTATCCACCGGAAGAATTCATCGATTATAAGGCCGATGTGGAACGGCCATTGCCGATGATCTATCAGAGCGGTTACCTGACCATCAAGGACTACGACATGCGACGGAACAGGTTCCTGCTGGATTTTCCGAACAACGAGGTCAAGAACGGATTCCTGACCGCACTGGTTGCGGCATACCTGCAACCCCAAAAACAGCTCTCCAACTGGATTGACGATGTGGTGGATGCGTTGGAAGCTGGAGAAGCGGACACCTTATGCACGCTCTTTACCTCTTTTCTGGCCAGCATCCCCTACACCATGCGGCGCAAAGAGGACGAGACGGAGAAGGAACGTTATTTCCAGTATACCTTCTACCTCATCATGCGGCTAATCAGTGTCTATACGGTATATGTGGAAAAGGTGCAGAGCCAGGGACGGGTGGACTGTGTCGTAGAAACGCCCCAATATATCTACATCTTCGAGTTCAAGCTGGACGGTACAGCCGATGAAGCCCTGCAACAGATTGAGGACAAAGGTTATGCACGAGAATATGCTACCGATTCACGGAAGCTGTTCCGGATAGGCGCTGTATTCTCCTCGGAAACGGGCACTATCGGAGAATGGAAAACGGTCACCAATCAATGAATGAAAAGAGTTGCCAAGACAGAAAAAGTAAAAAGAGTTCTACCGTACCTTTGCTTTCAAAGCAAACCGGTAGAACTCTTGAATAGTCAGATAATGTATAGTAAAATTAAACCTTGAACTTCATGAAGTTACATCCATTCTGAAAATAAGCTAATAGCTTCAGAAAAACAAGCCCTTACTTATTCTTGGTAGTAATCAGCAGGACACCGTTTTTACCTTTCTCCCCAAACCGGTTTATAGCAGTTTCTCCCTTGAATACGTTAATGGATTCAAACGTATCGGAAGAAAGTTTCTCCAGCGATGAAACTGAAATTTCCTCGCCATCCACCACAACTAAAGGAGTCTCTTTCCCGTCCGGAAAATGAAATGCTTTCTGATTGTTTTCTTTCGTAGCTCCAGATATTTCAATAACTTTACCCACCAAGGCAGGTTGCATATCTGTAGAGTCCTTATCCAACCGGAAGGTAATCGGCATTGTAAACTTCACATTCACAGCCTGTCCCCGTTGTGTACCCGGTTTCCATTTCGGCATCAGACCGATGACACGCAAAGCTTCAGCATCCAACAACGGGTCTACCGAACGTATAACCCGCGCATTGGCGATAGAACCGTCCTTCATCACCACAAACTGTACGATGACACGTCCTTGTATTTTCTTTTCGGCAGCTTCTTTCGGATAAGCTACATGATCCGCCAGAAACTTCAGACAGGCATTTAAACCTCCCGGAAACTCCGGCATATTTTCCACTACCATAAAAACTTCTTCCGTATTCTGAGGTTCAGAGGTAGTGTTATGCTGTGGCGCATTCTGAGAGGCTGACTCGGAAGATTGGGAAACTACCGTCAATTGAGGCCCAGAATCGGCATCCGAAGTCAGGCGCACCTCCTTTATCTGTTTTTCCAGACACTCCTTGACAGAGAGTTCCACGGACTTCATACCGATGTAAGATACGCTGATACGCTGGTCATCGCCTACCTTCAACGTAAAATTGCCTTCCAAATCAGTAAGGGTTCCCGAGGTAGAATTGACAATGAGGACACTTGCTCCGACAATCGGACTACCGGACTGGTCGGTCACTTTCATCTTCAACGTCACATCTGCCGCAGAATTTGAAGCAACAGAGAGATTTTCCGGCGAATTATTGCCTGTAATTGCCGACAAATCATTAACTTTGACACTTGAAATCTCATCCAGCGGTTCAGAGATTTCGGGACGGGCAAAAGCGGCAACGGTTACAGCCGCCAGCGGAAGTACATACAGGTACTTGGCACGCGCCCACGGATTAGATTTTTTTCGAATCATCATAGTGATACGTTTTTTAAGTGAACTGTGATTAAAGCTGTTGGCAATAGAGTAGAGCCTTGCGCCAACAGCTTTTTTTATTAATAGCATCTGATATCGTTTAGCATCAATCCCCTGTCGGAGAACAGCCTCATCGGCCTCGTATTCATGTACATTCTGCAGTTCCTGCTTGAGCAGCCAGGCCGCCGGATTGAACCATTGCAGCCAGACACAGAGTTCCACCAGCAACAAATCCAATGAATGCCTGTTCCGGATATGGGCTTCCTCATGTATCAGAATATCTGTACCATTTTCATCCAAATCGGTCTGTGAGATGACAATGTATTTCATCCAACTGAAAGGAGCGAATCCCGCCTGATGGATAACCAGACAGATACCGTTCTCCATCTGCCGGCAACGGCTGTGGCGAATCAGGTAAAGCATACGCACCAACGACCAAAGATTGCGCAACAAAAAAAAGAATATTCCCAATAAATAAACCGCTACCAGCCATTCCCGCCACGGGAATGCCGCTTCTTCCTGTACCACGGTCTGCATTTCCCAAGGGTACATCAACATATCCTCTTCCACCAGCATGACGGAAGTGTTGACCACTGTAGCCCGGTCTACCGTTACCCTCACCAAAGGAAGCAGACAGGAAATCAGCATGACTCCCAACAACGCTATCCGGTTGAACCGATGAAAAGTTTCCTTGCTGAGCAGCAACCGATAGAACAAGTAGAACAAAGCCAGACAAAGCGATGATTTCAAGATATAGACTAGAAAGGTTCCCATAAGCGATATGATTTACCGGTGAGTATCATTCTTTCCCTCTTCCACCTGCCGGATAAGTTCCTTCAGTTCCTCCACAGAAATATCCTCTTCCTTCACCAGCGAAGAAACAGCCCCCAGGAAAGAATTGTTGAAATACTTGCTGATGACACCACGAAGCGTCTTTCTGCTGAAATCCTCCTCCGATACCAAAGCATAATACTGATAGGTGTTACCGAAAGCCGTATGAGACAGATACCCCTTTTCTTCCAATCCACGGACAATGGTAGATAGGGTATTGAAATGCGGACGTGGTTCCGGATAAAGTTCCAACAACTGCTTGACAAACATTGGACCCTTTTCCCAAAAGAATCCCATGATTTCCTCTTCTTTAGCTGTCAATGTTTTCATAGCGTTTCCTTTTGTTTCTGCAAATAACTAGAAAATATAGTTCATAAACTAATTTTTATAGTTAATATAAGCAAACGGACAGAACATTCCTTGTAAACAGGACTCTAGAGCGTGAAAAAGATTCCCCTTGCACTCCCAGACAGTCCATATAATTCGGACGCACGAACCGGGCATCCCTACAGCAACCCCAATAATCTCATCACTCCCAATACCGGAAAAGCCTTACTTATGGATGCCTCAAAAGAAAAAAGGAACCGTACAAGCCCTTCCTCAGTCTGTACGGTTCCTCCCACAAATTATATTTCAATTCAATGAATCAACTCCACAAGTCCAGCTTATTCTTCTGAGCCTCTGCCAGCGATACCGTCTGTACCCGGCGGGTCTCGTTCTTCTCCCGGAGCTGCTGATACTCATTCTCCAGTTCTTCGGCAAACGCGCTGCGCAAATCCGGATTCATCAGACGGGCAGCTATCGGCGCATTGAGCGAAGCATCTTTCATATAGACCACCGGAGCATGATAGACCGGAGCAATCTTCAGAGCCGTATGCAGCTTGGAAGTCGTGGCTCCTCCAATCATCACCGGAATATGAATCCCTGCACGTTCCAGTTCACTTACCACATGTACCATTTCTTCGAGCGAAGGCGTAATCAGCCCACTCAGTCCGATGATGTCCACCTTTTCACGGACAGCCGTTTCGATAATCTTCTCGGCAGGCACCATCACACCCAGGTCGATGATTTCATATCCGTTGCAGGCCATCACTACCCCGACAATGTTCTTCCCGATGTCGTGCACATCCCCTTTTACTGTAGCCAACAGCACTTTCCCGGCACTGCGAGCCCCTTCCTGCTTTTCAGCTTCGATATAAGGCTGCAGAATCGCTACCGCACGTTTCATGGTACGGGCTGTCTTGACTACCTGCGGCAGGAACATCTTTCCCGAACCGAACAAATCACCCACATGATTCATACCGGCCATCAACGGCCCTTCGATGATACTTACCGCATTGGGATAATGCTCCAGCGCCTCGTGCAAATCTTCATCCAGAAAATCGCCGATACCTTTCACCAGCGCATGTTGCAGACGTTCTTCCACCGTCGTACCTTCACGCCAGGCCAGATGAGATACCGCAGCCTGTCCGGATGTACCTTCCTTTTCTGCCTTCAACCGTTCGGCCGTTTCTATCAACCGTTCGGCCGCATCCGGACGACGGTTGAGTACTACATCTTCGATACGTTCCAGGATGTCGGTCGGAATATCGGTATACAGTACGGAAGAAGCCGGATTGACAATTCCCATATCCATTCCCTGACGGATGGCATGATACAGAAAGACTGCATGCATCGCCTCGCGGATATAGTTGTTCCCACGGAAAGAGAACGACAGGTTACTGACTCCCCCGCTCACATGAGCTCCCGGCAGATTCCGGCGAATCCATCCGGCCGCTTCAATGAAATCCACCGCATAATTGTTATGCTCTTCGATACCCGTCGCTACAGCCAGTACATTCGGGTCGAAGATGATATCCTGCGGACGGAAATTCACCACCTCAGTCAGAATCCGGTACGCCCGTTCGCAAACCTCTATCTTCCGGGCAAAGGTATCGGCCTGTCCTTTCTCATCGAAAGCCATCACAATGACCGCCGCACCGTATTGCTTGATTAGTCGGGCGTGTTCGATGAACTTTTCTTCACCTTCCTTCAAGGAGATGGAGTTGACAATACATTTACCCTGCACACACTTCAGTCCGGCGAGGATAACCTCCCATTTTGACGAGTCAATCATTAGCGGGACCCGGGCAATATCCGGCTCGGAAGCCACCAGATTCAGGAAAGTAGTCATTTCTTCGGCCGCATCCAGCAGACCGTCATCCATATTTACGTCAATAATCTGCGCTCCGTCCTCCACCTGCTGGCGGGCAATGGTCAGCGCCTCATCGTATTTCTTTTCATTAATCAGCCGCAGAAACTTGCGGGAACCTGCCACGTTACAGCGTTCACCTACGTTCACGAAGTTGATGGCAGGGCTTACCTCCAGCAGTTCCAGCCCAGACAGCCACATATATTCCGGTTTCGGTGCAGGTACATGCGGCTTCTTACCGGCTATGAGTTGCTGATAACGGGCGATGTATTCCTCCGTCGTACCACAACATCCACCGATGATATTCACCAGCCCTTCATCAATATATTCCTTCACTTCGGCAGCCATCTCATCGGGAGTCTGGTCGTATTGTCCCAAACTGTTAGGAAGTCCGGCATTGGGATAAGCACTGATATAATATGGTGCACGATGCGCCAGATGTTCCAGGAACGGTTTCAATTGTTTCGCTCCGAACGAGCAATTCAGACCGATAGAGAAAATATCGGCATGCTGTACCGAAGCCAGGAACGCATCAAGTGTCTGTCCCGATAACGTACGTCCCGCTACATCCGAGACGGTGACCGAAAGCATCAGAGGAACTTTCCGGCCCACCTTCTCCATGGAAAGTTCGGCTGCCCGGATAGCAGCTTTCGCATTCAAAGTATCGAAAATGGTTTCTATCAGGATAGCATCCACCCCACCTTCCAACAAAGCCTCCATCTGCTCCACATAGGCCGCCTCAAGCGCATCGAAGGTCAACGCCCGGAAAGCCGGGTCGTTCACATCAGGGCTCATCGAACAAGTCTTGTTGGTAGGTCCTACCGAACCGGCAACAAAACGGGGCTTCTGTGGGGTACGTGCGGAATATTCATCGGCTACCTTCCGTGCCAGACGGGCAGCAGCTAGATTTATCTCCCGGCAATAAGCCTGTGTATGATAATCGGCCATCGATACCGAAGTGGCGTTGAACGAATTGGTTTCGATGATATCAGCTCCTGCTTCCAGGTATTTGCGATGGATTTCTTCGATAACATCCGGACGTGTCAGACACAACAGGTCGTTATTCCCCTTCATCTGTCCCGGCACATCCTTGAACCGTTCGCCCCGGAAATCGGCTTCCGTCAGATTATATTGTTGAATCATCGTACCCATGGCACCGTCCAGTACTAGAATACGCTCGTTTATCAGTTCTTGTATTTTCATTGCATGTATATAAGCTTACTAACTGTCTATTAACCAGTAGAGTCCCCTCTTCCGAGCGGACTCATCGTTATTTCCGGTTTTCCCGGAACTTCTTCATCGGATGGAAGGACATCAATGTTTGAACATCCGGTCCATCATCCGTTTGTCTTCCTTCTCCTTCAGCGTCTGCCGCTTGTCGAACTGTTTCTTACCTTTGGCCAAAGCAATCACCACCTTTGCCAATCCCTTTTCATTGATATACAGACGAACAGGCACAATGGTAAATCCCGGTTCTTCCGAGGTCCGTTCCAATTTCCGCAACTCCTTCTTGGTCAGCAACAACTTGCGGTCCCTACGGGCTGCATGATTATTGTACGACCCGTAAAAATATTCGGCGATGTGCATGTTCTTCACCCACAACTCGCCACGCGAGAAGAAACAATACGTATCCACCAGACTGGCTTTTCCCTGACGGATGGACTTGATTTCGGTACCTGTCAGTACAATCCCTGCCGTATAGGTATCGATGAACTCGTAATCGAACGAAGCACGCTTGTTCTTGATGTTGATAGCATTATTTGTAGTAGCAGGTTTCATCAGTTCAAAATAACAGATAATTCATTAAAAAGATACTCAATCACAAAAGGGCAGAACAGCAAGAATACCGTTGCCATCACTGCATAACCCGTCTGCCTTCTTTCCTCCACTCCTAACAAAGCACGGACTCCCTCGAACGCCACATACAACGTATACACCTGCAGAATCCAATGCAGAATCAGAACAGAAAACAGTCCGCTGATGATATTCAGTAAAAAGGTAACCACCATGGAATATCCGACAAACAGCTGAATCGTCTCGCGGGAAGCCCGGCATCCGAACCAACGGGAACCAACCTTGCCAATCAGGTAAGCAGCCAGAAAGAAACCTCCGAACAAGGCTACCGCCACCGCACAACATCGGGTCAGCGCCAACTGTATGACTTCCGCCGTAAAATCCTTCCCAATAAAAGTCCCGATGAATTCGGACAATCCACACAGTCCGATCATAGGGTATACAAAATCAGGCAAAACTTGTCTGCCGTCCTCGCTTGCCCTGATTTCTTTCCAGGTCTTGGCGGGAGAAGAAACAAGCCCGATAGCCTTTCTATATAAATCCTTATAATTCAATGTACCAAAATTTTAATCATATTCCGAAAGAATTGCAAATGTATAAAAAAAGTATGAGATAATGATACAAATTTCCGGATTCTGTTTCCATACGCAAGAAAGGCGAACAAAAAAGGCGGAGATACTCTTCCCCAAAGTACCTCCGCCCGAAAATTATGTCGACTTCTATTTACAACTCAATCCGCATCAATAAGCCATCGGAGTCATGAAATCGGATACAGCCATCCGGCATTTCAACGGACTCTGGTTGGTAGACGCATTCAGATTCAATGTTACGTCAATCGAATCTTTTCCTGACTGCATAAACTTACTATAGAGTTCCACAGGCATTTTCATACTGATGACAGAAGCTGCAGAAGACATTGCATAAGAGCCATCGACAGAATTATTGAAATACAGATTCATGTTCAAACTGCCTTTTGCTGCATCCACATCCTTTTCTCCATCATAATACAATCCGAAGTACAAGGGAGAAGTACCGTAATTGAATCTCGGATAGAATGTCATATAACCGTTCTTTACATAGAAAGAATTGGCATCAGCCGATGCAATCTGCTTACCCTTAACAGCGATAGAGTCATTTCCCGCTGATTGATACTGGCTACTCAAAGTATCTACAGCCATTGTATAAGTCGGAATACCATAAGAATAAGCCGCATTTACGACGATTGTATAAGTCGTGTTCGGCTGCAACTGAGTAACATTAGCCTGTTCTTCCGTCAAATCAAAAGCCATCACAGCCCGCTTCACGCCATCCAGCTTCAATTGTGAAGCACTGGCAGTTGTCGGACGAAGTTTAATGTTTTCACCGGCATCACACAAGAAGGTATACCCGGTCAAAGCATCACCGGTAATCGTCACAGCAGCCTGAAACTGCGGATAATTGGATGTACCTTCGCTATCCAAACAAGAAGTGAACCCTAACACACTCACCAATGCAGCAAAAAGAACTGCCAACTTTGTCTTCTTCATATCTATCTCTTCGTTTTTAATAATTGTTTTTCCAGTATTTTATAAAACTATTCCTAAAATGTGCTATCAAGGCAAATACTGCACATTCATCCACTATTTTTTTTCGAAATAAACACTTTTTAACTTTCCACCGCTGCAAACTGTTCGATGTGTTCATCCACATACGAAGCAACCTGGGCAGTCACCTGCTCTTCCATATCCATAAACTGTTCCTCCAAATCGTCGAAGGCTTCATATTGTTCATACATAGCCATGAAAGCCTCTTCATCACGCTCTTTCTCCAGATCCTCCCGGTTCTCATCGTAGATTTTCTTGGCCTCATACACCAATTTGGAGAAATCCTTCGCACCGAAAAGACGCATCGCCTTTGCAAAAGGATTGTCGAAAATATATGGTCCGTATCCATTCTGTATCAGCTGCACGAAACCACCCTCCAGCACTTCCCGGCGGAAATAATAATATCCCAGCAACGTATGCTGATAACCATTGAAGAGCGACATCATTTCCGCAGACAATTCCTCTCCGGCCAGCTCCAGATACTTGTCGATAAACACCTGCAGGAATTCGTCCATTCCAGCTTCCGCTCCCTTACGCAAATCGGCATCCTTTACCGTAATCTTTGTTGTTTCCATATACCTAATTATTATTAGCGATGAACAGGTAATCCTTTCCGAAAGTCAGAAAGTCCGACAAAGATAACGGATTCCGGCGAGAGAGAAAAGAGATTTCATCATAAGCCGGTATAAAATAAATTGAATCCGCAAAAAAATTAAAATCAGCCGAAAAAGTTAGGCTTTGTTCGTTGGATAACTGAATAAAAACACCTAACTTTGCAAGTGGATTAAGGAAAATCTTCATTAATTCGTGGTTTACGAAATACTTATTTTTTATTACTTATAAAACGTAAAGAATATGACTTATTCACACGAAGTTGAACACATGTGTGTTGTAAAGAAAGGACCTAATCATGGTCCAGCTCCAATTCCTGAAGAAGGAAAATGGGTTAAATCAAAAGAAATCAAAGACATCTCAGGTTTGACTCACGGTATCGGTTGGTGTGCTCCTCAGCAGGGTGCTTGTAAACTGACTCTGAACGTGAAGGAAGGTATCATCCAGGAAGCATTGGTTGAAACAATCGGTTGCTCTGGTATGACTCACTCAGCTGCTATGGCATCTGAAATCCTGCCGGGTAAGACAGTTTTGGAAGCATTGAACACCGACTTGGTTTGCGACGCTATCAACACAGCAATGCGTGAATTGTTCTTGCAGATTGTATACGGACGTACTCAGTCAGCTTTCTCAGAAGGCGGTCTGATGATCGGTGCCGGTCTGGAAGACTTGGGTAAAGGTCTGCGCAGCCAGGTAGGTACTTTGTACGGTACATTGGCTAAAGGTCCTCGTTACCTGGAAATGGCTGAAGGTTACATCAAGACTATCGCTCTTGACAAAGACGATCAGATTTGCGGTTACGAATTCGTTCACCTGGGTAAGTTCATGGATGAAATCAAGAAAGGTACAGATGCTAACGAAGCACTGAAGAAAGTAACAGGTACTTACGGACGCTTCACAGCAGAACAAGGCGCAGTTAAACATATTGACCCACGTCAGGAATAATATAAGGAGGAAAAGACATATGATTAGAGAAGTGAAATTTGAAAGCCAGGACCGTCGTATCAAACAGATTCTTGCTGCTTTGAACGCTAACGGTATCAAAGACATCGAAGAAGCTAACGCTATCTGCGAACAATATGGTCTTGATCCTTATAAGACTTGTGAAGAAACTCAGCCTATCTGCTTCGAAAATGCTAAATGGGCATACGTAGTAGGTTGCGCCATCGCCCTGAAGAAAGGTTGCAAGAACGCTGCTGAAGCTGCTGAAGCTATCGGTATCGGTCTGCAGTCATTCTGTATTCCGGGTTCTGTAGCCGACGATCGTAAAGTAGGTCTCGGTCACGGTAACTTGGCTGCTATGTTGCTGCGCGAAGAAACTAAATGTTTCGCATTCTTGGCAGGTCACGAATCATTCGCTGCTGCTGAAGGTGCTATCAAAATCGCTGCTAAGGCAGACAAAGTACGTAAAGAACCTCTGCGTTGTATCTTGAACGGTCTGGGTAAAGACGCTGCTCAGATTATCTCTCGTATCAACGGATTTACTTACGTTCAGACTCAGTTCGACTACTACACTGGCGAATTGAAAGTTGTTCAGGAAATCGCTTACTCAGACGGTCCTCGTGCAAAAGTAAAATGCTACGGAG
>ERZ780080.7-NODE-7-length-68177-cov-10.0763_pt1 | contig 68177 bp, 51 predicted proteins | sample MGYA00511175_ERZ780080 | MGnify/ENA primary metagenome ERZ780080 (study PRJEB29588, sample SAMEA2148733) | human gut metagenome | biome: human gut; feature: human-associated habitat; material: faeces | place: Denmark | collected 2008/2010 ...
CCCAGGAAGAAAGCAAAGACGGTTTCTGACTGCAGGAATGCCGTGACATGCTGGACGAAGGCAGTTGGAAAGGACTGAAAAATATCCGCATCTGCGGATTGATGGGAATGGCTACCTACACCGATGACACAGACCAGATTCGTAACGAATTCAAGACACTGCATGATTTCTTCCTCGAACTGAAACAGAAACATTTCCAGGATACGGACTCGTTCAAGGAAATTTCCATGGGAATGTCGCACGATTATCAGCTGGCCATCGAGGAAGGCAGCACACTGGTACGCATAGGAAGCAAAATATTCGGAGAACGTAACTATTAAATCAAACTATATGGCACAACTTAACACAACTTTTGCGGGACTGAAACTGAAGAACCCGATTATCGTCGGCAGTTCCGGATTGACCAACAGCGTAGAAAAGATACAGAAGCTCGAACAGGCAGGAGCCGGAGCTGTAGTATTGAAATCGGTATTCGAGGAACAGATAAACATGCAGACAGGACAGATGCATGGTTACGGTTCACCCGAAGCAGACGACTATCTGGGCGTTTACGTACGTTCACACGCATTGAACGAACACATCAGCATCATTGAAGAAGCCAAGAAAACCTGCACAATCCCTATCATCGCCAGCATCAACTGCTACAGCGACAACGAATGGGTAGATTTCGCCAGACTGATGGCACAAGCCGGAGCAGACGCTTTGGAAATCAATATTCTGGCTTTACAGACCAGCAAACATTACACTTTCGGCGCGTTCGAACAACAGCACATCGATATTCTGCGCCACATCAAGAAAGCAGTCAATATCCCGGTCATCATGAAATTGGGAAACAACCTGACTAACCCGGTTGCGCTCATCAACCAGCTTTATGCCAACGGAGCCGCAGCTGTAGTGTTGTTCAACCGATTCTATCAGCCGGATATCAACATCAAGGACCTGACATTCCGCGCAACGAATGTCATGAGCTCGCCGAACGAACTGGCTAACCGTATCCGCTGGACTGCCATTTCATCTGCCGAAGTTCCTCAAATAGACTATGCCATCTCTGGTGGAGTCCACTGCGGCAAAGGCCTTATCAAGTCCATTCTGGCAGGTGCCACAGCTGTAGAAGTCTGCAGCGCCATCTACCAATACGGCAACAAGACCATCGAGGAAATGAAAAATGAACTGACAACCTGGATGGATGAAAACGAGTACGAAACAATCGGACAGTTCAAAGGAAAGATGAACGCCGCTGCAGCCGGTGAAATCAATCCGTTCGAACGTACCCAGTTCATGAAATATTACAGCAATCACGAAGAGTAAGTCTATACAGACCAGCTCTTCTTTTTCCCTACTCTTCCGGAATGAACGGCTTTCTGTCATACAATCCCTTCATTCCGGATTTTTTTTGTGAAGAAAAAACTGTTTTCCAGGAAAAACGTTGGGAAAACCTAGAAAAAAAGTATATTTGCACAGTACATTACATTTTGTGCAATCAACAATACCGATAACATGGAAAAAAGTTTTTTAGCCTTTATAGAAAACAGCATCAAAAAGAATTGGGACATGGATGCCCTGACTGACTACAAAGGCGCAACCCTTCAATACAAAGACCTGGCCCGCAAAATTGAGAAACTGCACATCCTGCTGGCCGAAAGTGGAATCCAACCGGGCGACAAAGTGGCCTTATGCGGACGGAACAGCTCCCATTGGGGAGTGGCTTTCCTGGCTATCCTGACATACGGTGCCGTGGCTGTACCGATTCTTCATGAATTCAAGGCAGACAACGTGCATAACATCATCAATCATTCCGAAGCCCGCCTGCTCTTCGTAGGAGATGTAGTATGGGAATCACTGAATGAAGCGGCCATGCCCAACCTGGAAGGTATCATTCTGATGACAGACTTTACCCTTCAGGTATGCCGGAGTGAACGTCTGGAGTATGCACGGGAACACTTGAACGAACTGTTCGGCAAAAAATTCCCCAAGAATTTCCGGAAGGAACACGTAGCCTACCGGCGCGATGAAGCCGAAGAGCTGGCAGTCATCAACTATACCTCAGGGACCACCAGTTTCTCCAAAGGCGTCATGATTCCCTACCGGGCACTCTGGTCGAACACCCAGTTCGCCTTCGAGGTACTGAATCTGAAAGCCGGCAGCCGGGTAATCTCCATCCTGCCGATGGCCCACATGTATGGACTGGCCTTCGAATTCATCTACGAAGTCTGTGCAGGATGTCATATTTTCTTCCTGACACGTATGCCTAGCCCCAAAATCATCTTCCAGGCCTTTGCCGAAGTAAAACCGAACATCGTTATCGCTGTTCCACTCATTATCGAGAAAATTATCAAGAAGAACGTGCTTCCTACCCTGGAAACCCTGAAAATGAAAATCCTGCTCCGGGTACCTGTCATCAACGACAAAATCAAGGAGACCGTGCGCGAGCACATGGTACAGGCCTTCGGAGGTAATTTCTATGAAGTCATTGTGGGAGGAGCAGCCTTCAACCAGGACGTAGAGAAACTGCTTCGGAGCATCGATTTCCCATATACCGTAGGTTATGGTATGACCGAATGCGCTCCAATTATCTGTTACGAAGACTGGAAGTTCTTCAAGGCAGGCTCTTGCGGTAAAGCCGCTCCCCGCATGGAAGTAAAGATTGACAGCCAAGACCCGGAACACATCGTAGGAGAAATTCTGACACGGGGAGATAACGTCATGCTGGGATATTACAAGAATCCGGAAGCCACAGCACAGGTAATCGATGCTGAAGGATGGCTTCATACCGGCGACCTCGGTGTCATGGACAAAGAAGGCAATGTATTCATCAAGGGACGGAGCAAGAACATGCTGTTAGGCCCTTCCGGACAAAACATCTACCCGGAAGAAATCGAAGAGAAGCTGAGCAACATGCCTTATGTCTGTGAGAATATCGTTATCCAACAAAGCGACAACAAGCTCGTAGCGCTTATCTATCCTGATTTTGAAGAGGCTTATGCCAACGGACTTTCCCAGGCAGACATTGAAAAAGCCATGGAAGCCAACCGGGTAGCCGTCAATGCAGAGCTTCCGGCATACTCGCAGATAGCCCGTGTTAAAATCTATCCGGAAGAGTTTGAAAAGACTCCGAAGAAGAGTATCAAGCGCTTCCTCTATCAAGATGTAAAATAATGACATGAAACTGAACGTACAAACAATGGCGTGGTTCCTGCTGGGTGGTTGCCTGGCAGGAATATCTCCACTACAGGCACAGAAACAGATTGGGCTGAAGAAAGGTCCGAACATCTCGCTGAATATCACCAATCCACACAAAGACCCTAAACGGACCTACCTGAACATCGGATTACTCAGCCACTTTCCCCAACTGAACGGTGTAGGAATCAATGTTATCTCCAGCACTGTACAAGGGAATGCCAACGGCTTCCAGTTATCCGGCATCACTAACATTTCCGGTCTGAATGCTTCAGGAGTTATTATCAGCAGCATAGCGAATGTCAGCGGCAAGAATCTAAACGGAGTAGCATTGAGTGGGCTGATGAACATAGGCGGAAAACGAGTCAACGGTATACAGTTGTCTGCGCTTGGAAACGTAGGAGGTGCTTCCCTGAACGGAGTAAGCGTCAGTGGACTGATTAACTTGTCCGGGAAAAATGCGGCAGGATTTCATCTGGCAGGACTTGCGAACATCAACCGCAACAACTACCAGGGAATCGCTATCGGAGGACTGATGAATGCCTGCGGTGAAGACAGCAAAGGAGTACAGGTTACGAGCTTACTGAACGTGGCAGGCAAATCCAGTAAAGGAGTACAGCTGGCAGGACTAGGGAATGTAAGTGTTACCAACCAAGGCCTACAACTGGCCTGCGCCAACTACAGTGAAAAGAACAAGGGACTTCAATTAGGTGTCGCCAATTTCAGCAACGAAGGGAAAAAGGGCCTTCAAATAGGTATTGTCAACATCAGTGCCGACAGTACGGCTCACCAATGGGGCGTTATCAACCTAAAGCCCAAGACCCGCACCCAACTGCTGATTTCCGGCGGAAACGCCAACAAAGCCAATCTTTCAGTCCGCTTCAAAAATAAATACACCTACACACAGTTAGGTGCAGGTGCCTATTATTTAGATACGAACAAAGATTTCTCATTCAGCGGATTCTATCGTGCAGGGTTATATATTTCTCTCACATCCAGACTGACACTCAATGGTGACGTGGGTTACTACCACATTGAAACGCTCGACAACAAACACGCAGGAATTCCCGCACGTATGTATGCCATCGAGCCACGTATCAGCCTGGAATATCAGGCACTGAAACGGCTGGGTATCTTTGCAGCAGGAGGCTACAACTGGACCCGGACCTACCAAGGAAACAAGTTCGAGAATAAAGGTGTATTCGAGGCCGGACTGGTCTTATTCTAAAGCCATCAGGCGTTCAGCCCGGCGGAACGAACACGGCTCAAGGTTTCGGGAGTCATCTGGAGCAGCGACGCAATGTATACCAGCGGAGCTCGCTTCAGGATTTCCGGATGAAGCTGCAACAACTTGTTATAACGCTCGTGTGCCGGCTCAAAACGCAAAGTATCGGCTTTTATCTGTGACTCAATCAGTGATTCCTCAAAGAAACGGCGGTATAGAGTAGCTATTTCTATATTTTTAGCCGCCAGTCCTTCCACCAGCTTCTTAGGAATCTCCCACGCAATCGTTGGCTCTAAAGTCTCAATCATCAGACGGGTAGGTTCCTGCTTGAAATAACTTTCCAGACAAATAATGACACCACCTTCGTAACCGATATGCTCTGTCAAGTCTTTCTCATATTTATAATAAAACTGACGGGTCATCCCCTTCTCGATGTATAACATGGATACACAGACATCACCCGCATCCAACACCCGCTCCCCTTTCTTGAATTTATGGGGAGTCAGTATTTCCGCGAAAGCATGAAGCGACTCTTTACTCAAAAGGACATGGTTTTCGGCAGCAATTCGCCTCGCTGCCTCTATGTTGGTCATTGTAGTCATCATTATTTCACTTTAATCCGATCAAATCCCTCTCCAAATACACCGATAACGGCACTCTGAGAAACGAACGCATTCGGGTCAATATCTTTAATCAAGCGGAATATCGTATTCGATTCACGCTTCTTAGCCAGTACAAACATCAATTTGACGTTGTTATGCGTATAGCAACCGACTCCATCAATGAAAGTCACACCACGGTGCATATCCTTGTTGATACGCTGACCGATTTCTTCGTACTTAGAAGAGATGATGAAGAACTGTACAGACTGACGGCTGCTGTTTACCACCTGATCGAGCATGAAACTGGAGATAATCAATACGACATAACCGTATACGACTTTCTCCCAATCCTTCAGCACCAGATAACTGGAGGTAATGATAATGACATCACAAATCAGAATCACACGTCCCAAAGAGATATCTCTGTATTTATTGACAATGGCTGCAATGATATCGGTACCACCGGTACTACCGTTGGCAGAGAAAGCGACACCGATACCGGCTCCACAGAACGATGCTCCCAAAACGCACGACATGAAAGGTTGGTTATGAATCAGCGGACCAGTTATCAGCTGTTGGATGACTGCCAGAATAAAAGTCAAGATAAATACTGCGAAAATGGTCTTCAAACAAAATTTCAGACCCAAAATCTTCAAAGCCAAGAGCAACAACGAGAAGTTGATTATCAGATACGTGTACTGTACCGGAAATCCTGTAGCCCAATAAATAATGGATGCAATACCAGGAACGGCTCCCGATGGTATATCACTCGGCAACAAGAACACGGTCCACCCGATACCATACATAATCATTCCCAATGCAATCAGCAAATAGTCTTTAATTTCTCTATAAACCTGTTTACTCTTAACAGAAAGCGTTGAACTCATGGTGCTTTAAATATTTTAAAATTGCGGTGCAAAAATAGGGAAAATTTTAATCTCTTGACCTACATCAAGGCAAAAAGGAGGATAATTATCCAAAAATTCTTTCGACACAGACTTTTTTTGTTAACAGGATGATAATTCGCAGAGAAAAGTAAGCCAGGCTCTTTTGTAATTGACACTAATTTAGTAATTTTGCCGCGAATAAGGACAAAACATCAGGCATGGCATTAGTTAACGAACATCTGTTAAGGCTTCTAGATAATTACCTGTTCACCGATATAACCAGAAAGGTAAATTCATTCAAGGTAACCCACCCGAAAGCTGAAGTTATCCATCTGGGTATCGGCGATGTTACACGTCCGATTCCTGCAGCCTGCCGCGAAGCCATGTGTAAAGCGGTCAACGATTTAGGAAAAGCCGAGACCTTCCACGGTTACGGTCCGGAACAAGGATACGATTTCCTGATTGAAGCGATTCTGAAACACGATTATGCCTCCAGAGGCGTTTCCTTATCGGCCTCGGAAATCTTTATCAGTGACGGCGCGAAGACTGATACGGGTAATCTGGGAGACATTCTCCGCCATGACAACAGCATCGGAGTGACCGACCCTATCTACCCTGCATACATAGACTCCAACGTCTCCAGCGGCCGGGCCGGCTATATCGACGAATGGGGGAAATGGAGCAATGTAGTCTACATTCCCTGCCGGATGGAAAACAATTTCATTCCTCCGATTCCAGAACAACGTATCGATATTATCTATCTCTGCTTCCCCAACAATCCGACTGGAGCCGTCCTCACCAAAAACGAGTTGAAAAACTGGGTAAACTATGCCATCAAGAACGATGCCCTTATCATTTTCGACGCTGCTTACGAAGCCTATATCCGTCAACCAGACATTCCCCACTCCATTTATGAAATAAAAGGTGCCAAGAAGGTGGCCATCGAAATCCGGAGTTTCTCGAAAACAGCCGGCTTCACCGGTGTACGTTGCGGCTACACGGTCATTCCGAAAGAAGTGACAGCCGCCACCCTCAACGGCGAACGCATTTCACTGAATAAACTGTGGCTACGACGCCAGACGACCAAATTCAACGGAGCATCGTATATTTCACAACGTGGAGCCGAAGCCGTGTATACCCCGCAAGGCCAGGAAGAGGTGAAGACAATGATTGATTATTATATGGAGAACGCCCGACTGATGAAAAAGGCTTTGGGAGGTACCGGACTGAAGGTGTTCGGTGGAGAGAATGCTCCCTACCTGTGGGTAAAGGCACCCGACGGGATGAGCTCCTGGAAATTCTTCGACAAACTGCTCTATGACGCGCAAGTCGTCAGTACCCCCGGTATCGGTTTCGGTCCAAGCGGAGAAGGCTATGTCCGGTTGACCGCTTTCAACGACCGCAGGCAGTGTGAGGAAGGAATAAAGCGTATATGTCATTATTTATAAAACAAGAAGAAACAACCCCAAAAACTATTAATAAACTTTAGGTATTATGTCAAAATTAAGATTCAGAGTCGTAGAAGAGGCCTTCCACAAGAAACCCGTTGAAGTTGCTGCTCCGGCTGAACGTCCCAGCGAATATTTCGCCAAGTATGTATTCAACCGCGAAAAGATGTTCAAATACCTGCCTAGCAAGGTATACGCAAAGCTCATCGATGTTATCGACAATGGAGCTGCCCTCGACCGTAGCATCGCCGACGAAGTAGCGAACGGCATGAAGCGTTGGGCCATCGAAATGGGAGTCACTCACTATACTCACTGGTTCCAGCCACTGACAGAAGGTACTGCCGAGAAACATGATGCGTTCGTTGAACATGACGGAAAAGGAGGTATGCTGGAAGAATTCTCAGGTAAACTGCTCATCCAGCAGGAACCGGACGCTTCTTCTTTCCCGAACGGTGGTATCCGCAATACCTTCGAAGCACGCGGTTACAGTGCATGGGACCCGTCTTCTCCGGTATTTATCGTAGACGATACCCTGTGTATCCCTACCATCTTCATCGCCTATACCGGTGAATCACTCGATTATAAAGCTCCGTTGCTGAAAGCACTGAGAGCTGTCAACAAAGCGGCAGTAGATGTCTGCCAATATTTCGACCCGAATGTCAAGAAGGTCATCACCTATCTGGGCTGGGAACAGGAATACTTCCTGGTAGATGAAGGCCTGTATGCAGCACGCCCGGATCTGCTGCTGACAGGACGTACCCTGATGGGACATGAAGCTTCCAAGAACCAACAGCTGGAAGACCATTATTTCGGTGCCATCCCTACCCGTGTGGCCGCATTCATGAAGGATCTGGAAATCCAGGCATTGGAACTGGGTATTCCGGTAAAGACACGTCACAACGAAGTTGCTCCGAACCAGTTTGAACTCGCTCCGATTTACGAAGAATGTAACTTGGCTGTCGACCACAACATGCTGATTATGTCATTGATGCGAAAAATCGCTCGTAACCATGGTTTCCGCCTGTTGCTGCACGAAAAGCCGTTCAAAGGTGTAAACGGTTCCGGCAAGCACAACAACTGGTCATTGGGAACAGACACGGGGGTCCTGCTGATGGCTCCAGGTAAGACCGCTGAAGACAACCTGCGCTTCATCACCTTTGTAGTCAACACACTGACTGCTGTATACCACCACAACGGACTGCTAAAAGCTTCTATCATGAGCGCCACAAACACTCATCGTCTGGGAGCCAACGAAGCACCTCCTGCTATCATCTCTTCTTTCCTGGGAACCCAGCTGAGCAAAGTCCTCGACCACCTGGAAGAAAGCGCCAACGAAGACTTGGTTTCATTGGGAGGCAAACAAGGTATGAAACTGGACATTCCGCAAATTCCGGAACTGCTGATAGACAATACCGACCGTAACCGTACTTCTCCGTTCGCATTCACCGGAAACCGCTTTGAATTCCGTGCACCGGGTTCAGAATCCAACTGTGCAAGTGCCATGATTGCCTTGAATACAGCCATGGCAGACCAGCTGATAACCTTCAAGAAAGAGGTAGATGCACTGATTGAACAGGGAGAACCGAAGATTTCGGCCATCATCAAGATTTTGCGTAAATACATCAAGGAATGCAAACCTATCCGCTTCGACGGAAACGGTTACAGCGAAGAATGGAAACAGGAAGCTGCCCGCCGTGGTCTGGACTGCGAAACCAGCTGCCCGATTATCTTCGACAACTACCTAAAACCGGAAAGCATCAAGATATTCGAATCAACCGGCGTCATGACCCGCAAAGAGCTGGAAGCTCGTAACGAAGTGAAATGGGACATGTATACCAAAAAGATTCAGATTGAGGCCCGCGTATTGGGAGATTTGGTAATGAACCACATCGTACCGGTAGCCATCGAATATCAGACTAAGCTGATTGACAATGCCTATAAGATGAAATCCTTGTTCCCGGAAGACGAGGCCAAAGCGCTTTCTGCCGAAAACCTGGCCATCATCAAACAGATTGCAGAACATACCGCATACATCAAGGAACGTGTAGATGCATTGGTTGAGGCACGTAAAGTAGCCAACAAAATCGAAAAGGAACGCGAAAAGGCCATCGCATATCATGATACCATTGCTCCGATGCTGGAACAGATCCGTTACCACATCGACAAACTGGAACTGATTGTCGACGACCAGATGTGGACTTTGCCGAAATATCGCGAACTGCTGTTCATCCGCTAATCCACTACAAAGACATCTTATTATATTACGGCTGGAGAAGTTTGTTTCTCCAGCCGTTCTTTCTTTTCAAGCAAAACTCCCCCAATCATTTTTCTCGTCGGAAACTACTATCTTCATGTGACTTACATCTGGGCTTCCCATTCAATACGAAACATCACAGGCAAGTACGGAAAATAACGGCTAAGCAGCCTCAGAAATATTTCTATGATAAACGCATAAAAATACAGCCTGCAAAACCTGCAAAAAATAGAAAAGTCCCTATCTTTGCAATATGGAATGGCTATATAATTTATTCTTCGAGCAATCGGCCCTACAAGCTGTCGTTATCTTGTCATTGATTACAGCCATCGGGCTAGCCCTGGGGAAGATCCATGTATGTGGTATCTCGCTGGGAGTAACTTTCGTTTTCTTCATGGGTATCCTGGCCGGACATCTGGGATTCTCCGTCAATCCGCAAATCGTTTCGTATGCAGAAAGTTTCGGATTGGTTTTATTTGTCTACGCATTGGGTCTGCAGGTAGGCCCCGGTTTCTTCAGCTCTTTCCAGAAAGGAGGGTATCAACTCAACCTGCTCAGCCTGGGCGTCATTCTATTGGGTACATTCATGACCGTAGGCCTCTGCATGGTAACCCCTGTCTCTCTACCCGATATGGTAGGAATCCTATGCGGAGCGACAACCAACACTCCCGCACTGGGTGCTGCCCAACAGACGCTGAAGCAGTTGGGAGAACCGACCAGTGGAGCGGCATTAAGCTGTGCGGTAACTTATCCGCTAGGCGTATTGGGAGTCATCCTCGCCATCATCCTTCTCCGGAAGTTCTTTGTACGTAAGGTAGATTTGGAAGAACGCGAACACGAAGATCCTAAACACACCTATATTGCAACGTTCCAGGTACATAACCCGGCTGTATTCAACATGAGCGTTCAAGATATAGCAAAACTGTGTCATTCAAAGTTTGTCATCTCTCGTTTGTGGCATAACGGAACCGTGAGTATTCCAACTTCGGATACGATTGTAAGAGAAAATGACCGTCTTCTGGTCATCACCACCGAAAAAGATGCTCCAAGTTTGACTATCCTGTTCGGTGAACAGGAAAACCGGGATTGGAACAAGGAGGACATCGACTGGAACGCCATAGACAGCCAACTCATTTCCAAACACATCATTATCTCCCGTCCGGAAATCAATGGAAAGAAGTTGGGTTCTCTCCGCCTGCGGAACACCTACGGCATCAATATCAGCCGTGTACTCCGTAGCGGTGTGCAACTGCTTGCCACTCCCGGACTGGTTCTACAGTTGGGTGACCGACTGACAGTTGTAGGAGAAGCTGCCGCTATCCATAACGTAGAAAAGGTATTGGGCAACACCGTCAAAACCTTGAAAGACCCGAACCTGGCTTCCATTTTCACAGGAATTGTATTGGGACTGATAGTCGGTTCCATTCCGATAGCAGTACCGGGAGTCAGCTCACCGGTCAAACTCGGTCTGGCAGGAGGTCCTATCGTTGTAGGTATCCTGATTGGAGCCTATGGTCCGCGCTTCCACCTGCTGACCTACACTACACGGAGCGCCAGCCTGATGCTGCGAGGCATCGGTCTCTCTCTGTACCTGGCTTGTCTGGGGCTGGATGCAGGCGGACATTTCTTCGAAACGGTCATGCGGCCGGAAGGAGCGCTGTGGGTAGGCCTCGGCTTCCTGATTACCTTCATACCGGTATTCATCATGGCACTGGTAGCAATGCGACTCTGCCACCTGGACTTCGGAAACACTTGCGGTATGTTATGCGGAAGTATGGCCAATCCGATGGCGTTGAACTATGCCAACGACATCATTCCGAACGACAATCCCGCTGTCAGTTATGCCACCGTTTACCCGCTGGGCATGTTCCTGCGAGTAATCATCGCCCAACTGATTCTGATGCTGTTCCTCTGATATTACTGTAACCTCTAACTGACATAATATAATGAAAATCTACAAACAGATAACCACCGAAATGATTGAGCAGGACCTCCGATACCTGGAACTGCTTTCACATAAATTTCCGACCATAGCGGCTGCCAGTACCGAAATTATCAACCTGGAAGCCATTCTGAACCTTCCTAAAGGAACCGAACACTTTCTGGCTGACTTGCACGGAGAATACGAGGCCTTCCAGCATGTGCTCCGTAACGCTTCAGGTGCCATCAAGCGGAAAGTCAACGAGCTATTCGGGAACACCCTGCGTGAAGCTGAAAAAAAGGAAATCTGTACCTTAATCTACTATCCGGAACAGAAACTGCAACTGGTAAAAGAGAAGGAAACTGACCTGATAGATTGGTATGTCATTACGTTGAACCAACTGGTAAGGGTATGTCAGAACGTCTCTTCCAAATATACCCGTTCGAAGGTACGCAAGGCATTACCCGCCGAATTTTCCTACATCATCCAGGAGTTGCTCCACGAAAGCAGCATGGACCCGAACAAAGAGGCTTATATCAATGTCATCATCAGCACCATTATCGATACACACCGCGCCGATGATTTCATCATAGCCTTGTGTAACCTGATACAACGACTCACCATCGATTCCCTGCACATTTTAGGAGATATATTCGACCGTGGTCCCGGCCCGCACATCATCATGGATACCCTTTGTGACTACCACAATTTCGATATCCAATGGGGTAACCATGATATTCTTTGGATGGGTGCCGCTGCCGGAAATGACTGCTGCATCGCCAACGCCCTTCGTCTGGCCATGCGATACGGAAATCTGGCAGCCCTGGAAGATGGCTATGGTATTAACCTGCTCCCGTTGGCCACCTTTGCCATGGAGGCTTACGCCGACGACCCCTGCGAATTCTTCGGTCCTAAAACAGACCCACAGAACAACCCATACAACAATAAGACGTTGCGTCTGATGGGACAGATGCACAAGGCCATCAGTATCATCCAGTTCAAACTGGAAGCTGACATCATCCGCCGCCGTCCGGAATTCCACATGGAAGACCGCCTGCTTCTGCATCACATTGATTTTGAAAAGAAGAAATTTATCTTAGACGGCCAAGAATACGAAATGCGAGACTGCTTCTTCCCGACCATTGACCCTGCAGATCCGTATCGACTGACAGAAGAAGAAGCCGAAATCGTACAGAAGCTACATTATTCATTTACCCGGAGCGAAAAACTGCGGAAACACATGAAATGTCTGTTCCGCTATGGCTGTATGTTCAATGTCTGCAACTCGAACCTGCTGTTCCATGCCTCCATGCCACTGAACGAAGACGGAACACTGAAAGAAGTGGAAATTCTGGGTAGGAAATACAAAGGCAAGGAATTGCTGAACCGCACGGGACAGCTTATCCGTACCGCCTATTTCGCCGACGAGGACAATGATGAAAAAGCCTTTGCCCTCGATTACATCTGGTATCTCTGGTGCGGAAAAGACTCTCCAGCCTTCGACAAGAGCAAGATGGCCACATTCGAGCGCTATTTCCTGGTCGACAAGAGTACACATAAAGAAGTAAAAGGAGCCTATTATACGCTGAGAGATCGCGAAGACATCTGCGACATGATTCTGGATGAATTCGGAGTGGAAGGCGAACACCGGCATATCATCAACGGACACGTACCGGTTAAAGCCGTAAAAGGTGAAAAGCCTATCAAGGCTAACGGCAAACTGATGGTTATCGACGGCGGATTCTCCCGGGCTTATCAGCCGGAAACCGGTATTGCCGGCTACACACTGGTCTACCATTCCCGGGGGTTCCAGTTGGTACAGCACGAGCCTTTTACATCGACCCAGAAAGCCATTGAGGAAGGTCAGGATATCAAATCTACCACTCAAATTGTCGAACTGAGCAGCAAGCGTATGATGGTAAAGGACACAGATAAAGGACGTGAACTGTCCATTCAGATAGAAGACCTGAAAAAGCTGTTAGTGGCCTATCGTACCGGCATCATCAAGGAAAAAGCCTCCTGAGAATATTCCTCAGGAACAAAAATAGAAATCCTCCTAGCGTATTCCGTAACAGAACACGTTGGGAGGATTCTTCTTATATTCTATAATACCTGGATGGGAAGTAATTACACCAGTTTGTTGGTCTCCTTGTCCGGGAAAATGACTGACGGCTTAAACTGTTTGGCCTCCTCGAAATCCATCAGGGCATAGGACATGATGATAACTACATCGCCTACCTGCACTTTACGGGCGGCCGCACCATTCAGGCAGATACATCCGCTACCGCGTTCTCCTTTAATGATGTAAGTTTCAAAACGTTCCCCGTTGTTGTTGTCGACAATCTGTACCTTTTCACCGGCAATCATGTTGGCTGCGTCCAACAAATCCTCATCGATGGTAATACTACCCATGTAATTCAGATTGGCTTCGGTTACGGTCACACAATGAATTTTCGATTTCAACACTTCTATCATCATGGCCATTACTCCTTATATTTAATGTTGTCAATCAGACGCACTTCGCCACAGAATACCGTGATACAGCCTACAATATACGAGCTGTCATCCCACGACGCAACAGTCTGCAACGTCGTACCGTCTACGATTTCAAAATATTCCAGACGCAATCCTTCAGAAGCAGCTATCCGTTCCTCTACATAAAGTTTCGTTTCTGCCAATGAATGTGTCTTTGCATAATCTACGCTCTCAAACAAAGTCTTCGAAATCTGCAAAGCCTGTCCACGCTGCTCCTCACTCAGGCGTGCATTGCGGCTGCTCAATGCCAGACCATCAGATTCACGCACGATCGGACAACCTACTATCTGCAAGTCAAAAGGATATTTCCGAACCATCTCACGGATAATGGCCAACTGCTGGAAGTCCTTTTCACCGAAATAAGCACGGGTAGGCTCCACAATCAGAAACAGTTTGCTTACAATCTGACAAACGCCGTTGAAATGTCCCGGACGGTATTTGCCTTCCATTACTGTATCCAACGGTGCATAACTGAATGTACGTGTATCCGGTTCCGGATAAATTTCTTCCACCGAAGGAGCAAATACATAAGTCGCCCCACAGGATTCCAACAATTCGCAGTCGGCATCCAAGGTACGAGGATATTTCAATAAATCATTCTTGTCATTGAACTGAGTAGGATTTACAAAATCACTTACAACGACTACATCATTTTCAGCTACAGCACGTTTCACCAACGAAGCATGACCTGCATGTAAAGCGCCCATAGTAGGGACAAGTCCAATCGTCTTTCCCTCTTTCCGACATACTTCCAAAGCAGCACGGAGTTCACCAATTGTTTGAATTAACTTCATTTGATATCTTTGTTTTTACTGTTTTCTGCCTGTTACTCACAAAAGCAGGTGCAAAGTAAACCCTTTTTTATCAGATAAGGAAATGAAAAAGGAAAAATAGCATACTTTTCGTAAGAATTACGTTGTCAGAATTCATGAAACTTCAACAATAAAAAACTGTTTCACAATACATTAACAAACTATAAGGAATAATATCGAAATGCAGATTTTTTGAATAGGCAATTTTTTATTACCTTTGCAACTGATTTTGAGCAACTATAAATAACATGAGCGCTAAAAAAGTTTTATTCATTACACAAGAAATTACTCCTTACGTACCCGAAAGTGAATTAGCCACCATAGGCCAGGATTTACCACAGGCCATCCAAGACAAAGGCCGCGAAATCCGTACCTTCATGCCGAAATGGGGCAATGTAAATGAACGAAGAAACCAGTTGCATGAAGTAATTCGTCTGTCAGGCATGAACCTGATTATCGACGATACAGATCATCCGCTGATTATCAAGGTTGCATCCATTCAGGCAGCTCGACGCCAGGTATATTTTATTGATAATGATGATTATTTCCAGCACCGGTTAATGGTAGCCGATGAAGACGGCAAAGAATATGAAGACAACGGCGAACGTGCCATTTTCTATGCCAGAGGCGTATTGGAAACAGTCAAAAAACTCCGTTGGTGCCCGGATATTATACACTGCCACGGCTGGATGAGTGCCATGGTACCTCTCTATATCAAGAAAGTGTACTATGACGAACCGTCATTCAGAGATTCAAAAGTTGTTTTCTCTGTATACAGTGACGGCTTCAAATCCAATCTGGCCGATAACTTTACCAGCCAGCTGATGCTGAAAGACATCACTCCGGAAGACATCAACATGATAAAGACTCCGGTCAATTACGAGGAATTGTGTAAACTGGCCGTCACCTACTCCGACGGTGTTATCCAGAACAGTGAAACGGTCAACCAGAATATTCTGGATTATGCCCGTAAACTGAACATACCGGTTCTCGACTATCAACCTGCCGATACATTTGCCGATGCATGCGATGCATTCTACGACCAAGTGTGGGAAAATGCAGAAAACAAATAAATACCCCATAAATTGACAAGCAATGAAACTCAAGTTCTTGGCAGCATTAGGAATTGCCGCTACCCTCTACAGCTGTGATGATACGACCACCGGCATCGGTGACTTCGTAGCCAATGCAGACGAAATAACCGCCGTTGCTGAAACATATAACGTAACGACACGTACCAATCTGCTGGATTCCATCTATTCACGTACCAGCAGTGCGTACCTGGGGAAATATACCGACCCGGAATTCGGGGAGTATTCCGCAGAATTCATTACACAAATCAACTGTGTAGAAGGGCAACGATTCCCTGATACTTTCCAAGGGATTGAAGAAACCACACTGGAGCTCTATTATTACAACTATTATGGCGATTCGTTGGCTACTCTTCGTGTACAGGTAGATACATTGAATACAGCAATCAATGATAACGGTAAAGACAAACAATTGTACTACACTTCGTTCAATCCGGAAGATTTCTACAACAAGAATGCTGCCCCACTGGCTGTAAAAGACTATGCGGCATACAACGTAGCTACAGCGGATTCAACCAAGAGTGCAGAAGACCCATACAGTATTACAATGAGTCTAGGAAAAGACTTTTGTGACTATCTGACCCGCAAGTACGAAGAAAACGACCATAAGAATTTCGACGACGCACACGCTTTCATTAACAACGTACTGAAAGGATTCTATATCCACACCACCCATGGAGAAGGTTCGGTACTTTATCTCAGCGACATCTGGCTGAGAATGAAAGTCAAATACCTCACAAAGGGAAATGTTTCGGGAAAGGTAGACTCCCTTGTCTACATGTATGTACCGTTTGCTGCATCCAAGGAGGTATTCATGTCTACCCGCATGCAGAATTCAGAAAAGCTGAAAGAGTTCGTCAAAGAAGATGCACCTTATACGTATCTGAAAACACCCGCAGGCCTGTGTACGGAAGTGACACTCCCCCTGCAGACAATGTATGACGAATTGAGCAAAGATACCCTTAACTCCATCACGCTGTCACTGACAAAGATGAAATCGTCAAACGATGGTCCTTTTAAGATGGGTGTCCCTTCCAACTTGCTGTTGGTACGTAAGAGCGAGATGATATCGTTTTTCGAGAATAATAAGGTAGCCGATAACATCACTTCGTTCCTTGCTTCGTATGATAGCAGCACCAATACTTATAGTTTCAGTAAACTGAACCGTCTGGTAAGCTATATTTTCAGTGAACTCAGAAACGAAGAAAAGAAAGACGATGATTGGGATAAGATCCTCCTTATTCCTGTCACGACAGAACTGGATTCAGAAAAAAATGTAGTAAGTATCTCACATGACATGGAGGTCAACTCAGCGCGCCTGGTAAGAGGAACAGAAGAGAACCCACTCAACATCAAGGTCATCATTACCAAGCCTACACAAATGAAATGACAACCTCCGAAAAATGACCTGATACAGAAGGCTGTCATCAAACAGAAAATAATATTTTAATAGAACGGTCGTTCGTTTGGATTGAAACGAACGACCGTTTTACATTCATACACCCCATCCGGATTCCCGGTTAAAACTACCCGGATGTTTTAAAAACAGTCACTAAAACCAGATAAAAAAAATCCCCATACCCGCTTGCGGATATGGGGAAATGATGTGTTAACCAGTTTGTAATTAATAGAAACCTATTTCTTACTTATTTTGACTTTTTACCGGAGGCCTTCTTGCTTGTAGCCTTCTTCTCAGCAGCCGGTTTATCACCTTCTGCTTTCTTCAACGCTTCCTGCAGACTCTTGATTTCATCATTCAGCTGAACAAGTTCTTCACCCTGATTCTTGATGGTAGTCAGCAATGAGCTCAATTCTTCGTTATCCATATCTACCGGATACAAAGAGTTGACACGTGCAATGAAATCACCCAGAATATTCATGTAGTTGGTAAAGGCATCATACGGAGAATCATAGATTCCACGGTTCAGTCCCACTCCTGTCTGTTTAGTAGTCATGAAACGGAAGTTGTTACTTGCCTGCAGGTAATACCAGTCTTGCTTGATACGACGGTCTGTACACAGATATACGCGTTCTGCTACACTGTAAAGCTTATTGAAAGCTTCACGCTGCATCACATTACCTAACCATGGGCTGATGTCTCTTTCTTCGTCTGTCCATGACATCGGATATGGAACATCCATGGCATCGACAGATTTCAGCTTGGTAACGACTTCTGTCGGAGTAGAGAAAGTAATACCTTTCTGTTTTGCACATACCGGCAACGCTTTCAGGAATTCCAGAATATTGGAAGACAACGGCTGAGCCATACCCAATGCAGACAATTCCATGAAGATATTGATGACCTGTTCATTTTCAGGCATAGCAGCAATCCAGTCGATGTATTTATCTGCGAACAACGGATATTCGCTCCATTCGCTGTTAGAGAAACGCAGGCTGATATCGTCAGACAACTTGAAGTCACGCATCAGCAGCTTCAGGTTCGGGTTCTCGGTGCAATGATACAGGTAATGCGGACTCTTCCATCCCAATACATGCTTAGCACCTTCTACCAATACACCTTTGAAGCCCATATTGGCAATGATAGCACCGATTTCATTATCGTAAATCAAGCTGGAATTACGGAATACTTTCGGTTCCTGACCGAAGTAGTCTTTCACTTTCCGGCGCATCTGTTCAACTTCTTCGCGGAAGCATTCTTCATTAGCCAAAGCAGACAGACCGTGAGAATAAGGTTCGCAAAGGAATTCACAGTTACCGGTCGCATTCAATTCCTGCAACAGTTCGATAACTGCCGGAGCGTGGATTTCCAACTGTTCCAAAGCTACGCCCGAAATGGAAAGAGCCACCTTGAATGCACCCTGGCTATCCTTAACCATTTCAATCAAGGTCCTCAGAGCGGGAATGTATGAACGTTCTGCCACTTCATTGATACCCTGTTCGTTGGCATAGTCATCATAGTAATAGTGATCCGATCCAATTTCGAAGAAGCGGTAACGTCTCAGATGTATGATTTGATGTATTTCAAAATAAAGACAAATTGTTTTCATATCGACATAGTATAATTTGTTATTTACCATAATTTTTAAGAACCTGTTCGTACAACGCCCGAACTTTCAGTCCAACCTTTTCCCAGACAATACCGTCTACTTCCTTCTTACCTTCTACCTTCAGGTATTCATACAAGGCATCGTTGGTACAGATGGAATGGATGGCATCAGCCATGGCATGAATATCCCAATAATCAGTCTTGATACACTTATCCAGAATCTCGGCACAGCCGGACTGTTTAGAGATAATGGTAGGAACACAGCACTGCATGGCCTCCAACGGAGAGATACCGAACGGTTCAGAAACAGAAGGCATGATGTACACATCACTCATCTTCAGCACTTCGTATACCTGCTTCCCTTTCATGAAACCCGGGAAGTGGAAACGGTCTGCAATACCTCTTTCTGCGGCCAGACGTATCATGGCATTCATCATATCGCCACTACCGGCCATTACAAAACGGATATTACGGGTACGGTTCAATACCATGGCAGCTGCTTCAACAAAATACTCCGGTCCTTTCTGCATGGTAATACGGCCCAGGAAAGTAACAATCTTCTCTTTCGGGTTCTTTTTCGGAACAATTTCCTCAATCTCCTTCGACAACGGAGATACCGCATTGTGCATGGTAAAGACCTTACGAGGGTCCTGATAATACTTATGGATAACTGTCTGACGAGTCAGTTCACTTACACACATGATACAGTCTGCATTATCCATACCGTTCTTCTCGATAGAATAGACTGTCGGATTCACATTACCGCGGCTACGGTCAAAGTCTGTTGCATGCACGTGAATAACCAACGGTTTACCGGAAACCTGTTTTGCATGGATACCGGCCGGATAAGTCAACCAGTCGTGAGAGTGGATAATGTCAAATTCCTGTTGTCTGGCAACGACACCTGCCACGATTGAATAGTTGTTGATTTCTTCGTGCAGATTATCCGGATAGCGGCCAGAAAACTCCATACAGCCCAAATCATTGGTGTGCATATAATTGAAATCGGCATAGATATGGTCGCGCAAATCATAATACAACTGAGGGTCCATATACTGTCCTACCCGGCTCTTGACGTAATCCCACTGTACATCCCGCCAAACGATAGGTACACTGTTCATACCGATGATTTTCAAGAAACTCTGGTCTTCATCGCCCCAAGGCTTCGGGATACAGAAAGTGATTTCCATATCTTCCTGTTGCGACATACCTTTTGTCAAACCGTAACTGGCAGTTCCTAAACCTCCAAGAATATGAGGAGGAAATTCCCAACCAAACATTAAAACTTTCATACTATTCCTCCTTTTTATTGATTATCATATTTTTCCAATAAATTCAATGTACGCAGGATTTCAGCCACATTCATCGCAAATGCAATGGCACCTCTACCCTTGAACGGTGGGTTACCATCGAACAGTTCAGGAATAGAACTGATACAGTGGCTGGACATTTCATCCTCATAATTGATCAACTGACGTTCAACAAACGAAATGGCACTACGCTTATACAGGCGCAGGTAAGCCTCCAGATAGAACCCTTCCAGCCATGGCCATGCTGTACCCTGATGGTAAGCATAATCACGCTGAATCTGCGGTCCTACATAGTTCGGATTGTACCCGCCACTCTTCGGGCTCAACGAACGGAGTCCCTTCGGAGTCAACAATTCACGGGTGACAATATCAACAATGCCTTTCTTCTGTTTTGCGTCCAACGGAGAATAATCGAAAGCGGCTGTGAAAATCATGTTCGGACGAACACTCCAGTCCATCATATCGCCATCTACATAATCCAGCAGATAACCATATTCATTCAGGAATGTATCCACGAATGCTTTTCCGGCTTTTTCAGCCAACGCCTGAATCTTGTCGGTCCAGTCATTAGAACCGTCTTCTGACAACAAGTCACCAACGAATTTCAAATCATTGTACCACAAAGCATTGAATTCAACGATATAGCCGGTACGCGGAATCACAGGTCGGCCATTCACTGTAGAGTTCATCCACGTAACAGCTTTTTCACGACCATTCGTGTAAATCAAGCCGTTTCCATGAACCTCCAGGTTCGGATGTTTGTTTGTGGTCAAATAGCAAAGGATATCGTACAACAGCTGTCCGTATTCATGTTTGGCATTTTCCCGGGAAACCATCTTGGCATACTGCTGGATAGTCCAGATAGCCCACAACAGGACATCCGGATGTTCCATTTCATAAATCTTCAGGTCACACGGTTCGTCGTTGATGAATGCATTGATAGCTTTCACTGCAGTCTGCATGAATTGTTTGAATTTGTCTACTTCCCCAATAGACAAGGTAAGACCTGGCAATGAAATGAACATATCACGTGCACGGCATTTGAACCACGGATAACCTGCCAGCACATACAAATCGTCTCCCTGCTTGTTCAGGAACTGATGTGCCGAGTTAATCAAACAATGCTTGAAATTGTCACGTGGAATACGACGAGATGCCTCATTGTCGAATAGTTCATTCAGTGTTCCACAATCGATGGAAGAAACACCACCCGAGAAGATGACAGATTCACCTTTCTGGATATGCACTTCAAAATAACCCGGTACATACAAATCTTCGTTGAAGTCATACCCACGCTCCTGTTCTTTCGGATACTCGATGCCTCTATACCAATCCGGACAGAAGTTGAACTCATTCTCTTTGCTCAACTGCATGTAAAGTTCCGGATATCCCGGATACATACATGTCTTGATACCGTTCTCTACTACATCATAACGACGGCTGGCCTGAGAATTCTCATGTGTATACTGACGTACGCTACGGAATGCCAGATACGGACGGAGCCGCAAGATCGTATCCGAATGCGCATCTACCAGTGTGTAACGGATCAGGATACGATTTTCATGATGTACAAACAATTTCTCCTTCTTCAGGATTACCCCACCTACACGGTACAAAGTTGTAGGCAATTTCTCACACTCAAATTCACGGATGTATTTATGGCCACGCGGGCTGTAATTGTCTCCGTGATATTTGTGCAGTCCCAAATTAAACTCTGCCCCGTGCTGGATTACCGTTTCGTCCAAAGAAGAAAGCAACACATGGTTCTCGTCATCCAATTCCGGAATAGGAATGACTAACAAGCCATGGTATTTGCGAGTGTTACAATCTACTATTGTAGAGCTGTGGTAAGCTCCCGAACGGTTGGTCCGAAGAATCTCACGTGGAAGTGATTCTTCCAAGTTGGTCAACAGAGTCTTATCAAATCGTAAATAACTCATAGTTGTTATTTTAAGGTTATACTTAGATTTCGTTATCTAAAATGTTATTTCTATTTCACCTCAAAATTAGTAATTAAATAATGATTACAAAATGAAAAACAACTTTTTTCCAAGAAATATTTAAAAAAATGCTATATAACCGTAAGAAAATAAATTTTATCATTAAATTCATGTTACATAACATAATTCCAGAAAATGTTTTTCAACCCAATCCACTCCCAAATTCACCAAAGCGTGATTCAAAAGCTTGATACTATTCAAGATACATATTTCGAGATGAAAGTATAGAAAAAAGGCTATCCAGCAAAATCCGAATAGCCCCTTTATCTAATATTCAGGAAGTTCTGATCAATCAATCATATCGAATCCACAGTATGGCACGAGTGCCTTCGGGATACGGATACCTTCCGGTGTCTGGTTGTTCTCCAGCAAAGCCGCAACGATACGTGGAAGAGCCAACGCTGATCCGTTCAATGTATGACAAAGTTCTGTCTTCTTATCTGCCGAACGGTAACGACATTTCAAACGATTGGCCTGATACGTATCAAAATTTGATACTGAGCTGACTTCCAACCAACGTTTCTGAGCTTCTGAATAAACCTCGAAGTCGTAACAGATAGCTGCGGTAAAACTCATGTCACCACCGCACAGACGCAGGATACGGTATGGAAGTTCCAATTTCTTCAGAAGTCCTTCTACATGGTCCAGCATTTCCTGATGAGACTGCTTGGAATGTTCCGGCTTGTCGATACGCACCAATTCTACTTTTGAGAACTCATGCAGACGGTTCAGACCACGTACATCCTTACCGTATGAACCGGCTTCACGACGGAAACATTCAGTATAGGCACAGTTCTTGATCGGCAACTGTTTTTCATCCAGGATTACATCACGGTAGATGTTTGTCACAGGTACTTCTGCTGTAGGAATCAGATACAGATCGTCTACGTTGCAGTGGTACATCTGTCCTTCCTTATCCGGCAGCTGACCTGTACCGTAACCTGAAGCGGCATTTACAACAGTAGGAGGCATGACTTCCTCATAACCGGACTGACGTGCTTCATCGAGGAAGAAATTAATCAAGGCGCGTTGCAGACGGGCACCTTTACCACGATAGACCGGGAAACCTGCTCCTGTAATCTTCACACCCAGATCGAAATCAATCAGGTTATATTTTTTAGCCAGTTCCCAGTGAGGCAGCGCATCTTTCGGAAGTTCAGTTTCTGTACCTCCCATCTTTACAACCAGGTTATCTTCGGCTGTAGCTCCTTCGGGAACTTCATCGTAAGGAACATTCGGAATCGTATACAGCAGGTTCTGCAAATCTTCGGCAGCCTTGTCCATTTCAGCCTGCAACCCTTTGCTGGCTTCCTTTATTTCAGCTACACGAGCCTTAGCCGCTTCTGCTTCATCTTTCTTTCCTTCCTTCATCAAAGCTCCGATAGCCTTCGATGTAGCATTGACCTCGGCCAGGTTTCTATCTAATTGATTCTGTGCATTACGTCTTTTGTCGTTCAGTTCAAGCACTTGTGCTATTGTTTCCTTGGCATGAGCGAAGTGCTTCTTCTCCAATCCTTTGATTACCTTATCGGTATCTTCTGTAATTTGTTTGATAGTAAGCATATTTCTTGTTCCTTTTAAACTTCGTTATTAGGTTACGTGCCACAAAGATATAGTTTTTTATTGATATATATACCAAGGATTCCACGATATAAATCAATTTGAAATCAGAAAACCGGTAAAGTATAGACAAGTCCCAAGGAAATACGCTGCTCACTAAAGCTTTCTGCTCCCCATCTGCAGGCACGCTCTGTAAGATGTGTGTATTTATGGAGAAAATGCAGATACAACAGCAGACCGCTTTCTTCCATGGGAAAGAACTCGGCACAAAGCTGGGCATTCCATGTCCGCCGGTAATTACCTGCCGGAATGTCATCTTCCGATTTGAATACGTTACCCAGCTCGTATACTCCTTTTACATATAAATTCCAATGCGGGCTGACCCGATAGTCCAGGTTGCCGATAGTCGTAAAATAATCTACATTCTTGACAGTACGCCCTTCGTTTCCACCTGCCGCAGTCAGTTGACTGATCAGCCCTTTGGAATCCAGTCCTTCACGGGAGTACATGAAATCGATATATCCCAGAAAAGGCTTCCTGTCCCACACGTTTCCACATGTAAAATAAAACACATTCCGGTTACGGGCCAACTGTCCGTATGACAGGGAATAACGCAACTGCATGGCCCGGTCGATGAAATAGCCGTCCCAACTTACGGTGCCCAACAACGGAATCTTAGACTCCTCCACTCCAGCCGGAAGGCCGTAACTGAACAGTTCATCATTCGAACCGTTACGGTTGTTGACTACCTGAAAGTTTAATTCATGGTCAGGATGAAGCTTATACGCCAGATTCACACCGACCTGGTAACAAGGTAGATAATTATTAAAATCCGAGTAATAACGGACTTTGATGGCATTTACCCAACATTCATAGCCACTGAACTGTACGGCCTGCTTGCCGGCTGTCAACTGCAACCTGTCGTTCAGCGTCCACCCCACATTGGCCAGTTCCACCGAACCGGACAAATTGTCCAAAGAATATCCAGGGGTGGAATGTACATTCAGAATCTGACGGAAATGATAGGAGAATTTCTTGCTGAATGAGCCTAAGACCTCCAGACGGACACGGTTCACCTTGAATGCGGCTTCACTGAATTCCTTATTCAGAAACTCCACATTTGCCGAAGTAGCAAACTGTACATTCATGTGTGCCCAGTCTATTTCCCTTTCTTTACCAGTGACTTTTTCAAGCAAAGTCTCTGATTCTTCCGGAGAAATCAAAGCCTCATTCTGAGCCTGTACACCCATCGCTATAACAGACAACAACATACTCAAGACCATTACAGCTTTCTGTCGGAAAGAAACTACCAGTCTACCCATGCGTTCAAAAAAAATAAAATGAAGGAAAAGATGCTCCTGAAAAGAGCCACAAAATTTCAGAAAAGACTTTTACTCAAGAAAATTCAATGCAGTTTCGGAAGGTGATGGAAGGAAATTCACCTGCCTCATCGAAGCAGGGAAATTTCCTACCTATTATAATTATTTATTTAAGAGCCTGACGGATACGGACCAGTTTCACCAACAAATCTTCCAGTAAATCCAGTTTCAACATGTTTGCTCCGTCACTCTTTGCTACCGCAGGATTCTCATGTGTTTCCATGAACAGACCGTCTACACCGACAGCAACACCTGCTTTTGCCACAGTTTCTATCAACTGAGGCATACCTCCGGTAACTCCCGAAGTCTGGTTGGGTTGCTGCAACGAATGGGTCACATCCAATATCACCGGATGACCGAACGACTGCATTTCCGGAATACCCCGGTAATCGACAATCAAGTCCTGATACCCGAAAGTAGTACCCCGTTCTGTCAACATCACCTGACTGTTTCCGGCTTCCACTACCTTATCGGCCGCAAAACGCATAGCCCCCGGTGAAAGGAACTGTCCTTTCTTGATATTCACGATCTTACCCGTCTTGGCGGCCGCCACCAACAAATCCGTTTGCCGGCACAAGAAAGCAGGTATCTGCAGTATGTCTACATATTCGGCAGCCATCGCAGCTTCTTCGGCGGCATGTATATCTGTAACCACAGGAACACCGAACGTCTCACGTACCTTGGCCAATACCTTCAAAGCCTTCTCGTCTCCTATCCCTGTAAACGAATCCAGGCGTGAGCGGTTAGCTTTCCGATACGACCCTTTAAACACATAAGGGATGTGTAGACGATCGGTTATCTCTACTATCCGTTCGGCAATCCGCAACGCCATCTCCTCGCCTTCAATCACGCAAGGACCTGCCAACAGGAAAAAATTCTCACTGTTCTTCAAATCAGCTATAGTCTGTATCATATCTGTTAATTAGGAATAATCAATGTGATTGCTTCGGGGGCGACAGTCACCTCTATCGGGAAATGGCGGTCCAACCAGAGACGTCCGTCCAGGCTGACCTCGGCATTCTGTGCCCGTAAAATCTTCACACAACGGGTACGGTACGGTTTCACCGTCTTATGGTTCAGAATCCGTCCTTGCTGAAGCATCCACAGACCGGAAACCAGTTGACGCAATTCCGGACGATAAATCACCGAAACATCAAGCCATCCGTTATACGGGACAGCGCTCGGGGTCAATCCATATCCTCTTGCACTACCGATAGCTACCGCCATGATTCTTCCCCGAATATGTTCATCGTTTACTTTCAGATGCATCCGATGTTGTTTACGTTCGAATGCCACCAAAAACAAGGAAGACAGATACGAAATGAGCGGAATACCCCAGAAACGTTTCGTCTCATTGGTAATCAGGACAATACGAGCTCCCAGGCCCATATATACGGCATTGAGGAAATAACGGACTTCATGCTTATCGCCATCAAAATAACTGAAGACTCCTACATCTACCTTCCGTAAACGACGATTGATGATGACATCTACCGCACCTTTATAATCATCGGAGTCCAGTCCCCAGAATTTGGCAAAATCATTGCCGATACCATTCGGGATAATGCCGAAAGCAATCTCACCCTTATCGGGTACATCCGAAGTCATGATTCCATTGACCGCATCGTTGATAGCTCCGTCACCTCCCACAATCACAATGGTCCTATATCCGTTGTTAGCCAATGTCCTGGCCAGTCTTTCTACAGACCCGAACCCTTCCGACTGGACATAATCAAACTGGACATTCCGGCTATCCATGTAATCACGAATAGCCACCCAGCGTTTCTGAGCTTTTTTGCTTCCGGCTTTGGGGTTATAGATGATTCCCCATCTGTTTGGTTCTACCGCCATAATCTAGTCATTAATGTAATGCGACTTAAGTTATCTGTTCAAAAGCTGTATGATTTCGGCCACCTTGTCTTCCATCGGGCGGGTAGCATCAATCCAATGAATCGTAAAGCCTCTGCGTTCCATCCCTCTGAACCATGTCATCTGCCGTTTGGCAAACTGATGGATAGCTATTTCCAGCTGACGGAACATTTCTTCATAGGTCATTGCACCTGTCACATACAAGGTCAGGTACTTATACTCCAATCCGTAATATATCAAATCCTCAGGTACAATGCCACTATCCAGCAACGCACGTACCTCGTCCACCATTCCCTCATCCAGACGCTGACGGAGCCTGCGCGAAATTTTCTCTCTACGCAATTCCCTGTCAATATCCACACCGATAATCAAGCTGTTCAGCTCGGGAAAGGAACGGGCATCGACCGGTTGCTGCAGGTAATATTCTTCGATTTCGATGGCACGGATAGCACGTTTTACCGTATCCACATCGGTGGAGTTATGCAATTGCTTGTAGGTAGACAGAATTTCCGTCAGTTCCGACAAGGATTTATCGCCCAACCGTTTTCTCAGCTCCGGATTCTCGGGGACCGGCAACAGCTTATATCCCTTCAGCACAGATTCCAGGTACATGCCTGTACCACCACACAGAATCGGGAGCATCCCCCGATTTCGGATAGAATCGTATGCTGCCAGAAAATCCCGTTGGAATTCGAACACATTATATTTATAACCGGGAGGTACAATATCAATCAGGTGATACGGAATACGGTGTCCGTCCACCACATAATCAGCCAGATCTTTTCCCGTTCCCAAGTCCATCCGACAATAGACCTGACGGCTGTCTCCACTGATAATTTCTGTCCGTAGCCGTGCAGCCAATGCCGCCGCCAGCGGTGTCTTACCCGATGCCGTAGGGCCCAGAATGGTTATAAGATCATAATTCATAAGTCAGCTTATTGTTTCTATCTACAAATATAGGCTTTTTTCTGCACACAGGCCGGACAAGTGAGCAAAATTATAAGAAAAGAAGCAAAAAAAGGGCAAGCCCGAAAGCCTGCCCTTTTCCATTCATATAGTTTCTAATACTGATTAGCAGTTTACAGAAGCCATGTGAGCGATCAGATCCAATACTTTGTTAGAGTAACCGATTTCGTTGTCATACCAAGAAACAACTTTAACGAAAGTATCAGTCAAAGCGATACCAGCTTTTGCATCGAAGATAGAAGTGTGAGTGTCACCCAAGAAGTCAGAAGAAACAACTGCATCTTCAGTGTAACCCAGGATACCCTTCAATTCGCCTTCAGAAGCTTCCTTCATTGCAGCGCAGATTTCAGCATATGTAGCCGGTTTAGCCAAGTTAACAGTCAAGTCAACTACAGATACGTCCAAAGTCGGAACACGCATAGACATACCAGTCAATTTACCGTTCAAAGCAGGGATAACTTTACCTACAGCCTTAGCAGCACCAGTAGATGACGGGATGATGTTACCAGAAGCAGCACGACCACCTCTCCAGTCTTTCATAGAAGGACCGTCAACAGTCTTCTGAGTAGCAGTAGTTGAGTGAACTGTAGTCATCAAACCATCTGTGATACCCCATTTGTCGTTCAAAACCTTAGCGATAGGAGCCAAACAGTTAGTAGTACAAGAAGCGTTAGAAACGAACTGAGTACCCTTAACGTAAGTCTTTTCGTTAACACCGCAAACGAACATCGGAGTGTCATCCTTAGAAGGAGCTGACATTACAACATATTTAGCACCAGCTTCGATGTGAGCCTGAGCTTTTTCCTTAGTCAAGAACAGACCAGTAGATTCTACTACGTATTCAGCACCTACTGCATCCCATGCCAATTCTTTCGGATCTTTGCATGCAGTTACACGGATTTCTTTACCGTTAACGATCAACTTGCTGTTTTCTACGTCAGCTTCGATAGTACCGTTGAATTTTCCGTGCATTGTATCGTATTTCAACATGTAAGCCAAGTAATCAACCGGGCACAAGTCGTTGATACCTACAATCTGAATATCACTTCTGTTCTGAGCAGCACGGAATACAAAACGGCCGATACGACCGAAGCCATTAATACCTACTTTAATCATTTTGTTTAAAATTTAAAGGTTTTATAATAAAATTTATAAACACTAGCAATTTTCATACCAAGGAATTATAGCTCATCGCTTTCCCTATCTTTCCTATTGCGATGCAAAAATAACTATTTCTTTTGAATTCCGCTCATTAAAAGTATTAAAATTAAGAAAAAAATCATCTGCGGCCAATCCTTTTTCTTTGTAAGTATGTTTTTACCTTGTAAATACACATGACATCGAAAAAAACATTACTTTTACCCTAGAAAAAACAAGAAAGAAAACAATGAAAAAGAGCAAATTCCTCCAGGACTTTAAAGCGTTTGCCATGAAAGGCAATGTAGTAGACATGGCAGTCGGTGTAATCATCGGCGGCGCATTCGGAAAAATCGTGAGTTCTGTCGTCAATGATATCATCATGCCACCATTGGGACTACTGATTGGTGGAGTCAACTTCAAGGACTTGAAACTCGTCCTGAAACCGGCTGTTGTAGAAAATGGAGAAGAGATAGCTGCCGTTACCTTAAACTACGGCAATTTCCTTCAGAATATATTCGACTTTCTGATCATCGCCTTTTCCATCTTCCTGTTCATCCGTGTCATGACCCGACTGATGAACAAGAAGAAAGAAGAGGCACAGGCTGCTCCTACGCCTCCGCCCGCACCTACCAAAGACCAGGTACTGCTGACGGAAATCCGTGACCTGCTGAAAAAGATGAACGAACAGAAATAAAGACTCATCCAACCGTATCGTGTATATTATAAGGTATACACGATACACTCAACTGAATCACATGTGTATTTGACAAATCATAAAACCTTAATTCATGAAGCATCTGAACGTAAAATCGTGCTGCCTGATGGTCTGCTGCCTGTTGACCGTCACAACGGCAGAAGCTGAGAACATCCGGAAAAAAGTAAAGAATGCGCCCGGAATTGAAGTGACCTACCAATCCAGTTACAAGGGGAAAGTAGCTCCCGGACAGGTATTGATGAAAGTAATAGGAGACGAAGTGATTCTGACCTCCCTGAAACCGGAAGGAAAACCGGCTGAAGAGATTCGCGAACAGGACAAGGCTCCGGTAATCACTAATTACATCGACTACGAGGCCTGCAAATCGTATAAACGGGCCGAACTTCCTGACGGAAGAATCATTTCGGCGGCTACTCCATTTGAATACGGAAAGGGCTTCAAAGAAGTAGGAACCGACAAAGTGCTGGGATTGGACTGCAAGATTCTACAGACCATTATCAACTCGAACACCATCCAGGTATGGTACACCACCGACATTCCGTTCCGCGGAACCCCACAGGCCAATGTAGGCGTTCCTGACGGACTCGTGCTGAAAGTAGTCCGAAACGGTGACACCGTACAGGAAGCCATCAGCATCAATCCGGAAAAGGAAACGGGCACTTCCCTCCTGCCCACCTCTTGGGGAAATGTGATGGACAACGCCGATTACCAGTATACCCTCAATCAAAGCGGGGTAATCACCATTCCGGTATTCAACGAGCAGACCATCTGCTTCAACGGTGCCAAGCTCCCGGACCAACTGAATGACAATGAATGCTACAGTGCCGCCGGAGGAACCGTCATCCTGAAGAAGGTAAAGCTTCCTGAATATGTAGCGAACCGTACCGTATTCGTCGAAGTATCCCAATATTCCGATGGCGACGCTTACGACCGTACAGGTTCAGTCTTTCTGATACCGACCGACAAGAAACAATCGTTCCTCGACGCCTTGCGCAACCTGAACAGCGTTCCGTCCTTCCGTTCAGACAGCACAGACTATCACGGGCTGGTAGCAACCGAAACGTACGACACCCCGATAGAACTCATGCGGTTCTTCACCGGATTCGGTGTCCGCAGCTACAACCACAACAAAGTAATGGGTCAGGATTGGGTAGACTCTGTATTATACAAGAGTGAAGTAACCCCGCTTGTAGAGCATCTGCAAGGTGAAGCCTGGATTGGAGCCTATATCGGTAACTGGGATGCCAAAGGACACCGCCTGTCCCTGAAACTGAAATACTATCCGGACGATGAACATCGGATATACAAATCCATACCACTGTTCAATACCGTAAACTACATGGAACAGGCCGGACAGCCCTACCCCATCTTCATGCTGAAGGATTCCCTGAAAGCGACCTTCACCCTGAAAGAACCGGTAAAGGATGCCAAGCTCTACTATTTCACTACCGGACACGGTGGCTGGGGAAACGGTGACGAATTCAACCAGAAACCGAATACCATCTATCTGGACGGCCAGAAAGTGATTACCTTCATCCCGTGGCGTGACGATTGCGGCACTTACCGCAACTGGAATCCCTGCTCAGGCAACTTCTCAAACGGCCTGAGTTCTTCCGATTTAAGCCGCTCCAACTGGTGTCCGGGAACGGTCACCAATCCGGAATACATCTACTTGGGCGATTTGGAGGCAGGTACCCACACCATCACCGTTCAGATTCCTCAAGGAGCTCCTGAAGGAGGCAGTAACAGCTACTGGTGTATCTCCGGTACTTTGATTTATTGATTCGTCCTTCATCCAAGCAAAAGTCCCAGGCCTGCCAAAGAGACCTGGGATTTTTGTTTATTTACGCTTCCGCAGGACGAAGAAGCCAGAAGAAAAAACAAGCATTCTACAAACCACCAGTCCTAACCCACTACACATAATATCCGACCAGGGAGATGATGAACTTGCCATTTTGCGCGAGTATAGCATTGTGCCACAAGCATGGACGCCTTTTGCCGAAGGCATGAACAACATGTTTACCAATCGGTACTGACCGGTCTGTAACGGAAAAATTCCACTTTCAGTAAAACGGGTACATACCTCCGGTTTATCGTTACGGATATTTTGCCTGTTCCACACTACTTTTGTATAGAGAATAAAATCAGAAGATTATAGACCGAAGAAATTTTCTAAAACAAGCGACCGGCTACGCGCTGGCGATAGCCGGAACAATGACGGGCATAGGACAGGTCCTTGCCTCTACAATGCCTGAGCACCGGGTAGACCCGAACGTACCGATGGAAGGTGTGGCAGGCGTAGTAAAAGGCCTGATGCAAGAAGGGAAAGTATTACATTGGGGATTATCAGAGGCAAGTGCCGGTTCCATCTGCCGGGCACACTCCGTATGTCCGCTTTCGGCAGTGCAGAGCGAATATGCCATCTGGTGGCGTGAGCCGGAAACCAAGATATTCCCCACGCTTCAGGAACTGGGCATCGGCTTTGTGCCTTATTGCCCACTGGGGCGTGCATTCCTTACCGGAACCATCGACGAAAGCAGCCGATTTCCAAAGGGCGACCGCCCTTACAACCTGCCGCAGTTCCAACCAGAAGCGTTGAAGCACAATATGCCACTGGTCTATCTCGTAAAGAAATGGGCAAAACGCAAAGGCGTGACTCCGGCACAGTTCGCCCTGATATGGATGCTCTCGCGCAAGCCGTGGATTGCTCCGATACCCGGAACAACCAATCCCGACCACCTGGATGACTTTCTCGGCGCGGCCTCCGTACGGCTGACTCCCTAATCTGACGCATCAGAAAAACAAGGATATCGTGTTCCTCGTCGGTCATGTGCAGAGCCTCGTTCACGCGGTAATCGAAAAAAGAATAATCCTTGATGTGCTTTTCAAGAGGGAATCCATGCAGCAGGTCACCAACCCAATGATATGGACTATCTTCTTTTCAGAATCAGGAGTACTTGCATCAGCAAATGGTCATCAGTTACGAAAATACGGATTCTCCCTTTTCAAACATTTGTATGCCAGTGTTTTTTCCGGTCCGTCCGTTCATTTCGAGTCATTCGTCCGTTCGTTTTAAGTCAAATGTCCGTTCGTTTTGAATCAAACGTCCGTTCGTTTTAAGTCAAACGTCCGTTCGTTTCGAGTCATTCGTCCGTTCGTTTTAAGCAGGCATTCTACGATGCTACAGGCATTAGCTCTATACATATAACAATAGCGGTTGTTACTATCAGCCCGATAGTAGCAGCCGCTATTGTTTTATTGTACCTATATGCAGCAGTTGCATCAGCTACCGGATGCATCCAGCCAGGCCAATGCAGCAGCTCCCAAGATAGCCGCCTCCGCATCTTTTAAAGCCGAGACCAGAATCCGAGCCGTTCCTCTATAATTTTCGAATACCTCTTTATCATAAGTCTCTTTCAGCGGATTCATCAGCAAGTCGCCGGCTTTTGTCAACCCGCCAAACAGAATAAAGGCCTCCGGGTCTGAGAACGTGGCAAAATTGGCCAGACTTTCGCCCAACAATTTCCCGGTAAACCGGAAAACCTCGTTGGCTATCCGGTCACCCTTGACAGCTGCCTCATAAACATCTTTCGAAGTTATTTCATCGACAGCCATCGACCTGAGTAAACTGGGAGCATCATCTTTCTCCAGGAACTCAACAGCCGTACGGGCCACGCCAGTAGCCGAACAATATGCCTCCAGACATCCCTTTCTACCACACGGACACGCTCTTCCATTCTCCGGACGGATTGTTGAATGACCGAGTTCACCGGCAAAACTATTCTTACCATAGACCAGTTTGCCGTTCACTACAATACCACTACCTACTCCGGTCCCCAGGGTTATCATCATGAAATCCTTCATACCTTTGGCAGCCCCGAACAACATTTCGCCCAAAGCGGCCGCTTTGGCATCGTTCGTTATCCTGACCGGCAGATGCATCTTCTGCTCCAGCAAATCGGTCAACGGGACAACCCCTTTCCACGGAAGATTCGTCGCGTTCTCAATGGTCCGCTTCCAATAGTTGACATCGGGAGCCCCTATACCGAAAGCATGGATTTCATGTTCACAACCGTAAGTCGAAATCAGTTTTTCGGCTTCCGAGGCACAGGTAGAGACATAATCTTCCAGAACCGGGTATGCCTGCGTCTTGAACGAAGAAGTTGCAAGTACCTTTCCCTCCCGGTCGACGATACCCAATACAGAATTTGTTCCGCCAAGGTCTAAAGCCAATACATATTTCTTGCTCATAATGCAGATTTTAAGATATCCGGATGTTCCTTGTAGATTTTCACTATCAGTTCACCGAACAGCGTATTCGTCCAGGCGAACCACGAACGGGTAAATTTAGTCGGGTCATCCACATGGAAGGATTCATGCATGAAACCTGTATCTGCATCGGTATTCTTCAGCAACGTAACACAACGCCTGATTTCCTCCTTATCGGTCGATGTAAGAGCCTTCATGATGATGCTCATCGGCCAGGCGTAATCCAGTCCTACATGAGGGCCCCCTACCCCTTCGCCAGCCTTTCCTTTGAAGAAATACGGATTATTATCGCTCCAAATGAATTTACGGGTATTCAGGTATAACGGGTCGTCCTGTGAACAATAGCCCAGATAAGGTGCTCCCAACAGACTGGGGACATTGGCATCGTCCATACAGAGGCTGTTACCGTAACCATCCACCTCGAATGCATAAATCCTTCCGGCTACCGGATGATTTACCACACCATATTTCTTGATAGCCTCATCCACCTCGTCTGCCAGTTGCAGGCACTCCTGCGCAAACTCCTTGTTCCCATAAACCTTGGTTTCGATTTCGGCCAATTGTCTGAGCGAAACAACCGCAAACATGTTCGAAGGTATCAGGAATCCGTACTGGGTAGCATCATCCGAAGGACGGAAAGCTGAATAAATCAGTCCTACCGGCTTTACCGGTGCTCCGAATCCGCCGTTAATCTGTGAATCCGTCGGCCGGTCACAATCCCTGGTAAAGCTGTAAGGACCCAATCCATCTTTCCGCTGTTGTTCCTTGAAGGTCTGTACCACCAGTTTCATGGCATCGTGCCATACAGCATCGAAGACGGAGCTGTCACCCGTAATCAGCCAATAATGATAGGCCACACGGATGGGATAACACAACGAGTCGATTTCCCATTTCCGTTCATGCAGTTCCTTCACCATGTGCTGTGTATTGTCGGTTTCCCAATAACTCCCCAAAGGTCCGTCATTGAAAGCATTGGCATACGGGTCAATCAGAATACACTGGGCCTGCCTGTTAATCAGGCCGATAACCAGATTCTGAAGATTCTTGTCCTCTTTCAGCAATTGCAGATAAGGCCATACCTGGGCCGAAGAATCCCGCAGCCACATGGCATGGATATCGCCGGTAATGACAAACGTGTCCGGTTTATCCCCCTTCATACGAAACTCCACCGTCGTATCCAACGTATTCGGGAAACAATTTTCAAACATCCACCTCAGCTTGGGGTCACTGATGGCATCCCTTACTTCTACAATCATTTTCTCTACAGCTTCTGAGCTGAAGTTACGCTTTGCTATTTCGGGACGTTTGGACTCATAAGAAGTCTGTGCATAGGTCTCCGTATATCCCGAACATGCCAGCAACAGAGCCATTGCCGAAACGCCTAAAAACTTATTGCTTATCATCGTTCACCCTTTCCTTTAAAAATTATTCTTTCCTTCCTTGACCTGTACCGTCATCTCCTTATCTCCATAAAGGATGGTCAGTTCAAAAGGTACATTCGATTCTACGGTCACTTGCGGTTTGTCTGATGCGGAACGTCTGCTCTTCGCCCTGAAGGAAACCAACCCGTCCGGTCCGAAAGGATACCTGTCAATTCCGTTCTCTTCGGTCAGATTCATGTCCCATACCACCTTACCTTCTGTATAATCGCCTCTGATACCGATGATGTATTCTATCAGTTCAGCAATAGGCGCAAGTCCGGTCCAACCGATAAACTCCTTACGGGCCATAAATCCCGGTTCGGCCGATTCCGGAGCATAATACTCCCAGAAAGTACCCGTCTTCTTATAAACCTGAAAGACCTGGTCATAATGACTCAAAGCTATCTTCCGGGCCAGTTCACGATAGCCATTCTTCACCAGTCCGGTCATGACCATGTAATTGGTTCCGGGCCAGATGCCTCCCTGCCAATATCGACCGTTAGCTTTGTAGCGTGGATTATCAGCCGACAAAGAAGGTATCATGAAAGGACGTTTGAAAGTCTCCGGATTCTCCAGCTGACCTATCATCCGTTTCATCTGCTCCTCATTCAGGACATCCGAGAAAAGTGCCCAATAGGCTCCGATGCCTTTAGTCTTACTCAATGAGCCGTCCGCATACTGGTCATACAGAAAGCCGGTCTTTTCATCCCACAAATTCTCGCTGATGTATTTCTTGAGAACCTGTATTTCATCTTCCAATTCTTCTATCTCCTGCCATCTTTCCAGATAGAATCCCATTTCAAGCAGCAGGTTCGCCGTGAACAGCTGTTGGAGGTTGGTATCCAACCAAATCATGTGACCATGGCTGTAGATCGGATTGTATTTGGATTCTACCCGAGGCATATTATCCATACCAGTTCCCCAGCCGCTGGACCAATATGTTCCGTTTCTCCAGGTTCTGTTCAACCGAAGCCACTTATAATAAGCACAAAGAACCGGGAAAATCTTATGCAACCGTTCCACATCACCAAACTGGTGATAATAGACCATTTCACACCAAGGAATCAGGTTCGGACCAGTACTCACGGGGTCATACCGTTCAAAACAGTCGGCACCATCGGCCTTAATCTCCCGACAGATAAAGCCATCCGGATGTTGTTTGGCGTAGAAATTATCCAACGTATTCTGGAACGGGAAGAAACGGGCTCCATATCTGGCAAACATCAGAATGAACGATGAATCCCACATGAAGATGTTACCGTTGTAAGCCGTATCAATATAAGGAGCGACGAAACCAGAGCCCGGCAACGGATTCTTGATATTGCCAACCGCTATTTCCCATGCCCTCCAGTACATATCGATTTCGTCCTGATGGCCGTCCCAAACCGGTAAAGGCAGAATATTCCTGGCCTCTTCAAAAGTCCCGGGATTCATGTATTTAGGTTTCGCTATACGATAATTATTCTCCGCCACAAGAGGTTCCTTTACATAAGTATCCTTGTATGGCAAATGATAGATACTGTCATTGCCGCATCCTTGAGAGAAAACATAACTGCTACCTCCCAACAACAATCCCAAAGTTAAACATACAATACGTTTCATGCCGGTCTCTCCCCATTAAAGGTTAAGCAAAGATTTGATTTTATGGAAAATGTCCGTATTCTCATAGATACCGGTAAACAGTTCCGCACCCGGGCCGAAAGCATATACAGGAACCATCACACCCGAATGTCCGGTAGTAGAGAATTTACATTTGATTTCCCCTTTATCCTTATCGCCATCGATAAGTGTAAGTCCACCTGTTTCATGGTCGGCAGTAACAACGACAAGGGTCTCACCGTCCTTGGCAGCCCACTCCAGAATCTTACCTACGGTACGGTCGAAGTCATGAGTTTCCTGCATCAGGAGGTCCAAATCATTGAAATGTCCGTAATCATCCAACTGCGAACCTTCTATCATCATAAAGAAACCGTTCGGATTCTGGTTCAACAGCTCGATACCTTTCAAAGACGACTGAGCCAGACGGTCTCCTCTTTCAGCCGGCAACGGGGTATCTACCGAATCGGTCACCGCAAAGATTTTTCCAGACTTGAGATTCTTGCACTCCTCCCAACTACGGGCTACCTGATAACCTTTCTGTTCCAGTTCCTTGAAAATATTACGTCCGTCTTTTCTGTTCTCAAACTTCTTGGCTCCACCGCCCACTACATAGTCTGCTTCACAATTCACATAATCGGCAATGATTTCATCTTCATTATCGCGGTCAGTGTTATGGCAACAGAAATCGGCCGGAGTCGCATCCCACAAACGGCAGGTTACCGCCACACCGGCAGACATGCCTTTCTGTTTAGCCAGTTTGATCAAAGAAGGCTGAGGATTCCCGTTCACATCGACTCCAACTGAGTGATAATTGGTCTTCTGCCCAATCGCCATGGCCGTTCCTCCTGCCCCGGAATCAGTCACCAGTTTATTGGCGCAATAGGTCTTAGACAAACCGGTTACTTCACAATTTTCCAGATATAATTTCCCCCGATTGGCTGTCCATGCCGAATATACATGCATCAGACTCATTCCGTCTCCAATCATCAGAATCACGTTCTTCACCTTAGTACCTGTCGGTGGAACAATCTTTTCTACCGGATAAGGATTCTCCATGACATAAGTCTGCACTTTGTCTGTTCTACTGTTCTGCGCAACTCCATTTCCTACAATTGCCACTGACATGATGCAAGTGACAATCCATTTATTGATTCTCAAATTCATAGTTTGACGTATTTAATAATATAAATTATTTCATTCATTTTATAAAAAGGACATCAGCCGGAATAGTCTCCATCTGCCGGGCATCAGGAGTCATCCATTCCCAGCCTAATTCTTCGCCCTCATAATCTTCAAAATACAGCAATCTGTAAGCATGCAACCCTTTTTTCAGGGCTATCTTACCTGAAGCGCTGATGGCAGCATGCGAACCGTCGTTATCCACAACCTTTGTATCGCCGATGTAGAGAACACTACCGTCATCCGATTTCGTCGCAAAAGTATATACGCCGTCTTCGGGGACATTGATTAAACCTTCAAAGATGTAGCCGAAATGGTCTGCTTGTGGGGCTTCCTTAATAGAAGGCTCTTTCATAATCCCCTTGCCGACCGGTCTGCTTTTTTTCAAGTCATTGACGGTCTGATAATATCCCTCAAAATAGGTATAAGATGTTCCATTTTCAGAAGCGGTCTTTGTCAGCGCTGGCTCCAATACGGCTTTGGTAGCTTCAATCGTAAAAATCCGACTAGGAACATAACCAGCCTTAAACGCTCTGGCCTTGATGGTAGTGGTCTTGTCGATGGACAAAGTTCCTTTATACAGTTGTGAATTTTCTGTCGGCTCACTTCCATCCAACGTATAATAAATGCGGGCCCCTGTTGTGGCAGAACCTAAATTCACGTCTACATGTTCCATGAACAGGTTCAGGTCTCTGTCTACGTATGGCATAGCCACTACAGATTCTTTGGTATACGAATACGGGAAAGCATCCACTCCCGTTCCTCTCTTGAGGTTAGGCTTATCAGTCAGAACAAACTCCAGTACACCACCCTCCATCAGCTGATTGTAGGTCACGTAATTTTTATCGATTACCTGCCCGTTCAGTCTGACTTCATCAACATAAACCTTCTTCAAACTGCCTTCAGCTTTAATCAGAAGTTGCTTACCGTTGGCCAACAAAAGCTTCACTTCATCAAACAATGGAGTCGTAAGTACAAATTCGTTGCTGCCCGGACATACCGGATAAAAGCCCATGGCCGACAAGATATACCAGGCAGACATCTGTCCACAATCTTCGTTACCGATAATACCCTCCGGAGTCGGAGCATACATTTCATCCAGCAGTCTCCGGGTCATGGCCTGTGTCAGCCACGGTTTTCCGATGTAGTTATATAAATAAGCCATGTGATGACTGGGCTCATTACCGTGCGCATACTGTCCAATCAGTCCTGTAATGTCCGACAGCTCACCATCCATTTCTGAACTTACGACAAACAAGGAGTCCAGACTGGCTCCGAAGGCTTCCACCCCACCGAACTGCTGAATCATCCCGTTGATATCATGAGGCACAAAGAACCTGTATTGCCAGGCAGTCGCCTCCGTATAGTCCCGACCCACTTCATAGGGATTGAAATGCTCCATCCAGTTTCCATCCATGCGTTTTCCCCTGAAAAATTTGGTCAGTCCGTCGAATACATTGATGTAATTCTGGGAACGGGCGATATAAGTTTCATAAATCTCTTTCTTTCCCATTGCCTTAGCCATTTGGGCAATGCACCAATCATCGTACGCAAATTCCAGCAGACAAGATACAGATTCCTTCTTGATATTGGCCGGTATGAATCCGTACTTGATGTAATAATCTGCTCCCTTCTTATTAATTTCCGACGATTTCACCATGGCAGCCAATGCCTTTTCCGCATCGAATCCTCTGATTCCTTTCAAATAAGCATCGGCTATGATAGAAGCAGAATGATAACCAATCATCGTATTGGTCTCACCGGCCGAAAGCGGCCATAATGGTAATTCTCCCGAAGCATCATACATCCTGATAAACGAATTCACCATGTCATTCACCAACACCGTATCCGTAAGCGTCATCAATGGATGCCACCCCCGAAACGTATCCCAGATAGAGAAAGTAGAAAACATCTTCCTGCCTTCTGCCACCTTTCCGATTGTCATATCATGGCGCCTGTACTCACCATTGACATCATTCACCTGATTCGGTACTACCATTGCATGATACCAGGCCGTATAGAAATTCTTCCGCTGTTCCTCGGTTCCACCTTTTACCTCAACTACAGCCAAAGCCTTCTTCCAGGTATTTTCGGCGTTACTCCTTACTGTTTCAAAGTCGAACGCTGGAATTTCCTTTTCCAGGTTCTCCCTGGCATTTTCTTCACTCACAATCGAAATGCCGACCTTCGCCAAAACAGTTTTCTTTTCCCCGAACGAAGCAACAGCCAACAGATGAGTTCCTGCAACAGAATCATTCTGACTGACCGGTTCCCCCTCTTTTATCAATTGAAGTTGCTGGATAGGTTCCGAAAATCTGACCGTAAAGAATACATATTGATTATCCACCCATCCACGGGTTCTCCGCATACCAGAAATTTCATTCCCACCGGTTCTCTTGATTTGCGCTTCGTATATGAATTCATTATCCAGCAAATGAGCCAAATCGACGATGACAGATGACTGATTCCCCGAATGGAACGTATACCGATGTATACCCGCATGGGCAGTAGCCGACAGTTCGGCCTTTATATCTTCATCCTCCAGGTATACCGCATAATATCCAGGCCTTGCCGTTTCATTCTGATGCGAAAACACAGCCGGTGAATAAACAGGTTGACTCTTATCTCCTAGCGCGACAGGACGGCTCGTAGGCCGAAGTAAAACATCGCCCAAATCAATGCATCCGGTACCGCTCAAATGTGTATGAGAAAATCCGAACAAGGTAGAATCGGAATAATGATATCCGGAACAAGCATCCCAGTTTCCCTTTCTGGTGTCCGGACTTAGCTGTACAGAGCCAAACGGAAGTGTTGCTCCAGGGTAAGTATGCCCGTGAAACCCTGTCCCGACAAACGGGTCTGCATAATCTATAGCAGTAGTCTTATTGCCAGCCACTGTACATGCGCTCAATACACATAAACAGGCAGCAAGAAATACAGGTGTCTTCATAATAAAAAGATAGTGTAAGATGATTTTAAAGCACGCTATATTAAAAAAATGTCATTCCCAATTCCTGGATATTTCTAGAAACACCCTGAATTAGGAATGACAAATATAAGAATTTATGAAGGAACATGAACTATCAATAGCCCTTATTTTGTTTCAGCTTACCGTTTGATTTCGTAATCTGGTTAGACGGATAAGGGAATACCATCATGTAATCTTCGTAAGTTTTCTTTTCCTTATAATCTTCATAATCACCGATAGTGAAAGTAGATTCAGGATTAGAACGGTCCTCATAAATACGTACACGCGGATGAGCATTCAACTCTTTAGCTGCAAGTTCCTTGATTTCCGCATTGCTGGAACGATGCCAGCGCTTCAAATCGAACAGATGGTCCGTATACTCAAAGGCCAATTCACAACGACGTTCATGATACAGGTCCTTCATGGTAGGAGTTCCTTCCAACGGCTGCAGATTGGAACGGACACGGATTCTGTTCAAATCAGCTTTAGCTAATTCCGGCTTACCTGTCATCAGATAGGCTTCGGCCCGGAACAGCAACATTTCCGCAAAACGAATCAACGGGAAATTGATACGTGCCGTAGGCCAGTCACCGTTTGTATTGACATAACCTTCATTGGTAGCATCTTTATGCTTGAACGGGTCCATGTATTTATTAATCTGGAAACCTGCTTCCAAATCTGAGACAGAAAAGAAGCGACGTTTTTCACCGAAGAATTCAAACTCCTGATTGTATTCCAGAATGGAACGTACCAGACGGTCGTTACCGGCTCCATCTTTGGCCATCTCTTCATAGATGTCATAAGACGGTTTGAGCTGTCCCCAACCGTTATAGATACCCCAACCTTTGTTTTCGAGAACAATACCCGGGAACTCTACACCACCTCCGGTAGAACCTCCGGTAGAAGGAATGGACCAGATATATTCGGCGTTCCAGAAATCAGCAAAATCAGAAGAGAAGATTTCGGCAAAAGTCGGAGCCAAATCACGTCCATACGTATTCTCCAGCTCATTCACCATGGCAATGACATCATTCCATTTACCTTCATCCCAGGTAGCCCAATATGCATAGACTTTCGCCTTATAGGCTACAGCTGCAGCTTGGTGCGCTCTACCTTTATCATCATCCGAATACTCTTCGAATTTAGGGAGGTATGAGATAGCCTGATCCATATCGTCAATGATAGCCTGATAGTTATCGGTTACAGAAGCCAACTGTGGAGGTATTGAATTGTCATAATCTCCTTCAAAGTCTTCATATCGCACAAATGGAACTCCTTGTTCGTCTGTTCCATAACGATAAGCTATCCAGAAATGAGCCATACCTCTCATAAAATATGCTTCTCCCAAGCTTCTGATTTCCACATCGGTCAGCTGAGTCGTTTTCTTCTTGTTCAACAACTGCTTGATAATCCAGTTGGAACGCGACATGTTCTGATAGAACATATTGAACGTATCGCTAATCGGACTTTCATCACCGGTATAGGCGAAAGTGGCCAATGTATTGTATCCTCTGGTACGTCCCCAAACGATGTCACAGGCAGCACCCTGTTCCCAGAATAATTCACGTCCGAATCCGGTCTCCTGATGTATAGGAGCATAAAGACCGTCGATGGCATCGATTGCCTGCTGGTCATTGGTAAAATAAGCATTGGTAGTAGGATTTCCCTCAGACTGTACATCCAGGAAATCACTGCACGAACTGAGAACAAGTCCGGATAATGCGATTATTGATATATATTTTTTCATATTCATCTACTGTTATTGTTTTAATAAGTCAATTTAAATCCTACAGACAACACTCTGGATACCGGATATTTCATGGCATCGTATCCACCACATTCCGGGTCAATTCCGGAGTAACTGGTTATCGTAAACAGATTTTCACCGCTGAAATATACAGACATCCGGCTATTTCTTTCCTTCAAGTGTGAAATCTTACGCAAGATATCCGTCAAGTCGTATGAAACTGTAAGATTCTTGAGACGGAGGTATGAAGCGTCTTCCAGATACCAGTCTGACGGTGTACTGAAGTTACCGTTCGGGTCATTCTTCGACAATCGAGGGATATCGGAAGAAGTATTTGTCGGGCTCCATGCATTCAGAATTTCACTATCACGGTTGAAGTTTCCTTCCACATCACTCAGAGTCATGTATTTCGCTACGTTCAGAGCCTGCGCGCCACCTACTCCCTGGAACATGGCACTGACAGAAAGTTTCTTGTAAGTAAAACCACCTGTCAAGGCAAAGGTAGTCTTAGGAGTCGCACTTCCACAATACTGACGGTCCAGATCATCAATGGTCCCATCACCGTTGAAGTCAACAAACTTCAGGTCGCCGGCTTTAGCCTCAGGCTGTATACGGTTACCGTTCTTATCAACATAAGCTGCAGCTTCTGCATCGCTTTGGAAAATACCATCGGTTCTGATCAAGTAATAAGAATTCAAAGGTTCACCCTCTGCTGTCTGGTACATATAAGGCAAGTTACGGAAACTACCGTCACCGGTCCATACTCCCGGATTACCGTCTTCATCTTTTACACCGATGTCAGACACCCAGTTCTTCAGGTAAGAAAAGTTTGCCGACAAGAAATAAGAGAAATTCTTGTTTACCTGGTCATTCCAGCTCACTTGCGCTTCAAAACCACGGTTTCTTACTTCACCTTGATTCACAAGCATCGCATCTACACCGATGGTACTCGGCCAGTCCATGGTCTGTGTCTGAATCAGGTTGAATGTACGTTTGTCGAAATAGTCCAATTGGATAGACAAGCGTTCTTTGAACATTTCGATATCCAAACCTATATCGGTCTGTTCGGACGTTTCCCAGGTCAGGTTCGGATTCACGGCAGTCTGGTAATATACAAAGTTATTCCAAAGTTTATTGGACATTACGCCATACTGTGCCTGTTCTGTCCAGAACGTAGTACCCAGCAACGGTGAGCTGTAGTTATAGTTGATAGATCCCAGATTACCTACACGTCCCCATGATGCACGGATTTTCAGCAAGCTGATCAAATCACTCTTGTGGAAGAATTTTTCATTAGAAATTTTCCATGCGGCTGTAGCAGCAGGGAAATCACCGTAATTATTTGCCTTCGGCAGACGTCCGGCATAATCCCGTCTCCAAGATGCTGTAACAAAATAACGGTCATCGTATGAGTAGGCAGCACGGGCTATCAATGACACATTCGCATCAGGACCGGTCATGTAATCGGTAGCAGAAAGAGAACCGGCATAAGCCAAGTATTGCAGATAGGCACTTTCATCCTGGAAGTCTTTACCTACCACTTCAAATCCTCTGGTCGCCAGATGGTCGGCAGTCGTAGAGAACAATCCACCGATGGTATGTTTTCCAAAGGTATTATCATAAGTCAACGTATTTTCAGTTTTCCAACTGTCACTTCGATAAGCGCTCTCTGTAAGTGAATTGGACAAATCAGGTTTACCTACTTCATCACGGATAGGGCTGAAAAGCTTGTAATTGTTGTTCTTCAGGTTGTAAGTAAAACGGCTGATGAATTTAAGGCCAGGAATGACATTAGCAATTTCCAGACTGCTGGTTGACCAGATATCACTGGTCCGGTTGAAAATGTTATTTGCCTCCAGGGTACGCACCGGATTTACGGCATCACCATGAATATCCGCGAAATTTGACCCATATTGTGCTATGTACGCCGGATCTTCAGTTGTTGTACCTCCGTAGGTACCGTCTAACGGATTGTATACCGTAGCACTGGCCGGCATATAAATAGCCGAAAGAATGGCTCCAGTATAAGCACTTTCTGTATCGCTGGTCTGACTTTCTGTATTCTTCCATACAAAATCCTCACTGACAGTCACCCATTTATTCAGTTTGAATTTACCGTTATAACGCAGAGACAGATTTTTATTGAAAGTATTGATAAGGGTACCTTCATCATTATCGTATGCAAAGGAAACTCTGTTCGAGAAATTCTCTGTACCGACATTGAATGCCACATTGTGTCTTTGATACAAAGCTGTGCGGAAAATCTCATCCATCCAGTCGGTACGGGTAGTGGCAATCCAAGGGTTCTTGGTTACATCCCATCCCTGTGGAAGTGTAAAACCGGCGTTCGCATACGAAAGTTTACGCATTTCTATCTCCTGTTCAGCATTCAAAGGTACCGGAAGATTGGTAGCCTGACGTATACCGAAGGTTGCATCATAACTTACAGACGGAGCACCCTCCTTCGCTTTCTTGGTAGTAACCAGAATAACACCACCGGCACCAGACTGAGCTCCATAAATAGCTGCCGAAGCCGCATCTTTCAATACGGTAATTGATTCAATATCGTTCATGGAAGCGATAGGAGCACCGGGCACCCCATCAACTACCCACAATACATTATCGCCATTCTGAGAACCTTGGCCACGGATAACAATAGAAGGAGCTGAAGTCGGATCACCACCATTTGCCTGAACCGTTACACCGGCCAATTGACCTTGCAACATACTTTCTGTTGAGCTGACCGGACGTGTCGTCAGTTCTTCCGTATTACTCAATACACCTACAGAAGCAGACAAGTCTTGTTTACGGGCATTCGCACCGTATCCCAGTACAACAACTTCATCCAATACTTCGGTATCCTCTTCCAGTACAACAGTCAAATCTGTTCCTGATGGAGTAATCTCCTGGCTTGTATAGCCGATATACGATACAACCAACTTTTCATTCTTAGCTACATCAATGGAAAACTCTCCGTCGATATTGGTAATTGTACCGCGTGTCGTGCCCTTTACAACAATAGATGCACCGATAACAGCATCTCCGTTTTTGTCTATGACCCGACCACGAATGGTCTTGTTCTGTGCAATCGAATAGTTCGAGCTTAAACCAACAGAATTTTCTCCTGCAGTAGCTGATAAGGAAAGGCATACAGATGCAAGTCCTAGTAAACTCACAAATCTTTTCTTCATCTTATGTATATTAAAATGTTAGCATTGACTTAACAAATATTCAGGACCGTAAATGATCCTTGCAAATTTAAAAAATGCTTTCAGAAATCAGATATCTTTAAAAGAACAAATCCTATCATAATAGCTTGTTTTATGGTAAAAACGATGGATTAAGCGCCATCTTATTACAACAGTATTTCAAGAACCCTCTACTTTCAAATTGTATCAATCTTATTTGAAGTTCGACCCAATCAGTCTTTTCACCAACTCCTGTCCGTCAGAAGTACCGGCAAAATCAATCAAAACGATACCAAAGCCTTTATAGAGTCCCTGAATTTCATGAGCTAGTCCTGGATTAACTTTATCGGAAAAATCTTTAGGACCATCTTTCGGAAAGGCCGTAGCACTGGCAAAACTGATGAACCATTTATTCGAATTCTCTTCCTCATGCATGGCTGCCATCATATTCTTGAGCGTTGTCGCCATCTTATAGGGTGCTTTTCCTGCATACCTGTGCTGATACTCATCCTGTAAAGAGACAAGAGCCTCTTTACCGTTACTGCCACGGATAGTCATGTCACACGTTACATTGTCTTCCCAGCCATAACAATATACGCCCGGATAATTTTCCATCACCTCATCCCGATGCACAAAGAAAATTCTGCCCCGACATTCATCAAGTGTGATATCGGCACGGAACTTATCCACAAAATACCGCTGATAGGCCTCGTTGGAAATAGATTCGGACAATAACCTTTTATATTCCTCCTTACTTCCACCTTCACACTTTACAGAAACGACCAAGGTCTCAGACGGATGTTTTTTCAAGAAATCAAGAAACAACGGCAATACATCCTTCTCCCAGGTGATGTTCTGACGGGCCGTTCCATGGTATACACGAAGCTCGTCATCCTCGGCCTTCAAACGTATATCAAATCCTCTGATACCGATGTTAAGCTGTTCCTCCAAAGAAACATCCTGTGTCTGAAGCAGCTTACCGCCTTCCAAAGCTCCACTATCGTGTGTAGCCGGAATAGACAGCTTGCACATTCTCTTTTTACCGTCTATCCGTTTCATCCATTCTCCAACTGTATTTTCCGGAGTGATATAAGGAGCTATCACCTCGAAGTTTCCTTCGCCATCCGTCCACCGACAAGTAGCCACGGCAAAAGTATTTCCTTTAAGACGTGCCACCGCAAACGAACCGTTACCGTCTTCATCCGGCCAGGCATTATTTACTTGGAATATGGTATAACCTCTATAAGATTCTATGGAAGGAACATGTGTATGCCCCACAAAGAAACCTACCACGTTATATTGATCCAACAGATCGAACAAAGCTTCTCGCTTATCTTTCGGCCACCATTTGATGGCCCATTTATCAAACCCATAATGTTGGATATAGACTACCGGGGTACCTCCTGCGGCATAGAGCCTCAAATCATTTTCAAGCCACTCCAGGCTGTTACCCTTGCAATAATGGTCGTCACCGGCATACGTATGCATCTGTACAAAATGTACATCCTCTATATTCCATGAATAAGCTCTGCTCTCCGGGTCAACACTCAGGATTTCCCCCTTCGCCAATTTGGCCTGCAGGACTGAATCCATATAAGCAAGGTTCATTTTGCGTCCTGCCAGATTATCGGCAGGTTTCTTCGAAACAGGGTCAATGTCATGGTTTCCGAATCCGGGGAATACCGGATATTTTATTTTCTTGTCATCCTCCCCGTTTGCCTGGTGGTATCTTTCTTTATAAAGGGAATGGGTCTCATCAAGTGCTTTATCAAAAATATCACCTGCAATAGCCACGCAATCCAATCGTTTCAAAGTATCTCCCTGAAAGCAAGGTGTACCATTTGGCCAGACAAAGTTATTCTCCAGGTTATTCAAGGCACGTACATGATAATACTGATCGGATTCCGGCAATAAATCGAAGTGCAAATCGGCCACAACCGCAAAAGTGATATCCCTCTCCGGACGTGCCTTGCTATTGAGTTTATCAATGATTCTGCCATCCTGAAGACGTATATAACTGGTAAATTCTTTTCTTCCTTCATACAGAGTAATGACACGTGCTCCAGGCTGAAGGTCGATGTATGTAGTCTTGCCTCCAGAAAAACGCCCATATCCCAGCGTTATGCCTTTATAGGAAGCAACATAATCATTGTCATGGTCATGACCGGTAAATACACCCATCACATCTCCTTGTTCCAACATCGCTCCGAACATTCCGCTATTGATGTCAGCAGGACATTCTCTTTCGAGTCTGATACCGGAAAAAGCTCCTTCCCGCTGATTGAACGCCTCAGTATATTCTACAAGGGGAATATGAAAAAAAGCCAAAGCGGGTATTGGTTCTCCCCCGTTTTGGGCTTTGTACCGATTACTCTGGTCCCGATACCAAGCAATCTGGTCATAATTAATCCAGGCATATCCCCCTACTTGGCTCAACAAAGAATTGGAATGTGAATCCAGGCAATAGATAAGAGCTTCTGTAGAAATCCCCTGCTTATCTTTTACTTCAAGTATCCTATCAGAAAGTTCACCTTTATCGTTAACCTCATTGAGGCAGTTGGTTGCCGAAGTAATAAGACGGGTTATTTCCTGATACGACAAATCCTGCTCCGTATCATGGTTTCCATTCATGAGAATATATGGGATTTCCGTTTCGTCCAAAACCGACAAGACTCTTTTCCAACCTTCGGCTGCAGGTTCTCCGGTCACTACGTCACCCGTCAGGACAAGGACATCAGGTTTTTCTGCCGCTACAGTTTTCCTTATCACATCGATAGCTACATCCGATTCCGTTTTCATCGGACAGAAATGCGTATCGGTAAATTGTACTATTTTAAAGGTTCCATTGTCTCGAAAATGCAACTCTTGTGCATTTGCTACCAGGACGATACAGAGCGCCATCCATGTTGCCCATAAGTTTCTCATAAATCAATCGTTTTGTTAGATAAGAAATAAATTCAAGGTTAAACGTACGATTAGTTTTTAATATATAGAAACAAATATAATATATTTTTTAATAACAAATTCACCAAAACCCAATTTTTTAAAAAGAAAAAAAGAGCTTGTAACGGAGATGTAACAATATCAGGCACAAAACAGCCGCATTTTCCAACTCAAAGCCATACAGTCAGACAGCAGAATAAAGAAACATTACAGCAAGCATTACATTTTCTACTCATAAGGAGAACAAGGAATTTCAGTTATGCTTACCTTTGCACCGCATAAAAAATGACAATACATCTTATGGATTCACTGAAGATTAACAAAGTACAGATACGTAATCTGATGATTGAAGATTACGACCAGCTTGCACAATCGTTTACACGTGTCTATTCAGACGGAAGTGATGTGTTCTGGACACACAAACAAATCGAGAAACTGATCAAGATTTTTCCCGAAGGGCAAATCGTCACAGTAGTCGACGAAAAGATAGTAGGATGTGCCCTCTCCATCATTGTCAATTACGATGATGTGAAGAACGACCACACCTATGCTCAGGTAACCGGTAAAGAGACCTTCAACACCCACAACCCCAAGGGGAACATTCTATACGGTATCGAAGTCTTCATCCATCCTCAGTATCGGGGATTGCGTCTGGCACGCCGTATGTACGAATACCGGAAGGAACTGTGTGAAAAATTAAACCTGAAAGCCATCATGTTCGGCGGACGTATTCCTAACTATCACAAATACGCAGACACCCTGCGTCCCAAGGAATACATTGACAAGGTACGCCGCAAAGAAATTTTCGACCCGGTACTGACATTCCAGTTATCCAATGACTTCCATGTACGCAAGGTTATGCGTAATTACTTGCCCAACGACGAAGAGTCCAAACACTACGCCTGCCTGTTGCAATGGGATAACATCTACTATCAGCCACCTACACAGGAATACGTCACTCCGAAAACCACGGTACGTGTCGGACTGGTACAATGGCAGATGCGTACATACAAGACCTTGGACGACCTGTTTGAACAAGTAGAATTTTTCGTTGATGCCGTTTCAGACTACAAGAGCGATTTCGTATTGTTCCCTGAATACTTCAATGCGCCCCTGATGGCTAACTTCAACAACCAGGGAGAATCGGAAGCCATCCGTGGCCTGGCAACCTATACGCAGGAAATCAAAGAACGTTTCATCAAGCTGGCCATCAGCTACAACATCAATATCATCACGGGAAGTATGCCGCTCGTCAAAGAGGATGGAAGACTGTACAACATCGGTTTCCTGTGCCGCCGTGACGGTACATACGAAATGTACGAGAAAATACATGTCACACCCGATGAAATCAAAAGTTGGGGATTGAACGGCGGAAAATCTTTACAGACATTCGAGACAGACTGTGCCAAAATCGGTGTGCTGATTTGTTACGATGTGGAATTCCCGGAATTGTCACGTATCATGGCCGACCAAGGAATGCAGATTCTGTTTGTACCTTTCCTGACAGATACCCAGAATGCCTATAGCCGTGTGAAGGTATGTGCCCATGCCCGTGCCATCGAAAACGAATGCTTTGTAGTCATCGCCGGTAGTGTAGGAAACCTGCCACGTGTACACAACATGGATATCCAGTATGCCCAATCCGGTGTATTTACTCCATGTGACTTCGCTTTCCCGACCGACGGAAAACGTGCGGAAGCGACTCCAAATACGGAAATGATTCTTGTTTCGGACGTAGACCTGGATTTGCTGAACGAACTCCATACATACGGTAGCGTACGGAACTTGAAGGACCGCAGAAGCGACTTGTACGAAGTCAAAATGAAAAAGAGTTCTCAGGCATAAAGCAATCTGCCTGCCAGATACAGAAAAGGGGATATGTCCAAACGGCACATCCCCTTTTTCTTACCTCAAACACCTGCTTCCAGACTACAGCCTAAAGGCTATTTTTCGGCCTTTAAGCTATTGGAATCAAGGAAAATTGCGTATCTTGCAACCGAGTTTTCAATTCAAAGTCAAACCTTAATACGCCCCATGCCATGTATCCCAAATTCATCATCACTCAAGATGGCGTACTGAAATTCGGTCACGTCTATCTGCACAAAGACTTACTTGCCTCCGATGAGCTGTGCACCTATGGAGGTGGACTGTGGAAAATTGATGACAGCCGTGGCGCAATACTTCTCTACGGCCGTTCATTCGATTTCGGTACCCCAAACTTCGACCACATACATCGGATAGAATGGTCAGGCATCGGTGGAAAACCTCTGCCCTTGTTTTACCTGCCCAACTGGCCGGAAGAAGATTTGCTAGTACCGGTTTACGCACAACCATAACCGGTAACGAAAAGTCTTACGCAAAGCAAGCACTATTTCAACTTACCGTATGCTTCATCCGTTACCGGTTCCAGCCATTCGTTGGAAGTCTTTTCACCCGGTACCTCAAAAGCCAGATGGGCAAACCAGCTGTCTGCAGCGGCTCCATGCCAATGCTTGACATTTGCCGGAATATGAATGACTGTTCCGGGTAGAATCTCAACGGCAGGTTTCCCTTCTTCCTGATACCATCCTCTACCGGCCACACCGATAAGCATCTGCCCTCCTCCTTCTGTGGCATGGTGGATGTGCCAATTGTTGCGGCATCCCGGCTCAAAAGTCACGTTCGCTACAGGTACCTGTTCGCTGGAGACAGAGGCCAAATAACTGTTACCGACAAAATACTGTGCGTAGGCAGTATTCGGCTCCCCGATCGGGAAAATCATCTCCCGCTGAAAAGCCACTTTCGCGTCTTCACCCTTTACATCTTCCGACCAGACTTCCTTAGCCAGGCGGAAGGCGGCCCATGCTTTCGGCCATCCTGCATAGAAACCGATATGGGTCAGAATTTCGGCAATCTCGGTACGGGTGATCCCGTTCTGTTTGGCTGACTGCAAGTGATAGGTCAACGAACTGTCTGTGATACCCTGACTGATGAGCGAAGTGATGGTTACGAGACTACGGTCCCGCAATCCAAGTTTATCGGTACGGCTCCAGACCTCACCGAAAAGTACATCATCATTCAATTCTGCGAATTTAGGAGCAAAGTCTCCAAGCTGATCGCGTCCAGCTGTCTGTTTGATTGTTTCCTGTGCCATAATTGTTGTACTGTTTATCGCCAATGCAAAAAGCACTAAAATAAATTTCATTCTCATAGTGATTCTGTTTCAATGGATTTGCATTTTTCTTTATTGCAAATTTACTTCAATTATACAGATACTCTTGTATACCATTTACAGATATTTATACCCGAATCATAGATAAGGAAACGGAAATAGCCAATAATCCGACAAGAAAAAGTATATTTGTCGAAACGAATAATTCTCACGACATGGATGAACTGATCATACTGGACAGCATTGAAAAATACAACCGGCTTTATGGACTGGAGACCTTGCACCCGATGGTGGCTGTCATTGACTTGTCAAAGGCAACCGTATGGCCGACACATTTCAAGATGAATTACGGTATCTATGCCCTTTACCTGAAAGACATCAAATGCGGAGACATTACCTACGGACGTCAGCCTTACGATTATCAGGAAGGTACCATCGTCAGTTTTGCTCCCGGACAGGTAGCCGAGGTGAATATGGCCCCCGATACCCGTCCTGTAGCTCACGGCGTCCTGTTCCATCCCGATTTCATACACGGTACCGCACTTGGACAGGAAATCAAGAAATATACCTTCTTTTCTTACGAAAGCCGCGAAGCGTTACACGTATCCGAAGAAGAACGGCAAACAGTCATGGACTGCTTCCAAAGGATAGAAGCAGAGCTACGGCATCATACCGACAGGCACAGCCGCCGGCTGGTTACGGCCAACATCGGACTGCTGCTCGATTACTGCATGCGTTTCTATGAGCGTCAGTTTACGACCCGTGAGGCATCCAACAAGGATATCATTGTACGTTTCGAACACCTGCTCGACGAATACTTCGACAGCGAAGCCCCTCAAGAAAGAGGACTGCCTACTGTCAGGTATTTCGCGGAAAAAGTCTGCCTTTCATCCAACTACTTTGGCGACATGGTCAGCAGGCAGACTGGTAAAACCGTATCCGAATACATCCAGAACAAGGTCATCGACCGGGCAAAGGAGTTATTGCTTTCCACTCCCCAATCGATGAGCGAAATAGCTTACAGCCTGGGATTCCAATATCCGCAACACATGAACAGGATGTTCAAACGGATAGCAGGTTGCACACCGAATGAATACCGGACCGACAACCGTCACCTCTGAGAAACTTACTTCTGCAGCCAGCCATCTGGCGGAAAAACTGCCCGTGTAGCCGTCGGTATCAGTACTCAAGTGATTGATTTCTAAAAATTGACATTGAATCCTGCCATGACGGTTGCCCGTGGCATGGGATAACCGGCATTGATTTCGTATTTCTGAGCCAAAAGGTTTTCTCCCCTTGCCCAGATATCCAACCAACGGGAAATACGGAACGACGCCCGAAGATTCCACAACACAAAATCCTCTGTCAGTACCGGATCAGTCTGCGTATAGAGCCCGGCAATGTACTGCACTCCGGTAAATAGTTCCGGCCAGTTCACCACTGACATATTCATTCCAGGCACGACCGCCATAACGGAACCAGTCAGCACCCAGCGTAATACGGTTTCCGGAAAAGAATCGAGCACTCTGATAAAAAGAGACCCCCATCATGTTATCCAACGAAAGGAAGCGGTTATCCAAAGGGCTTTCACCCTTAGAAGGAGTATTACCCATCGTTTATCCAATGGTTTCCCCAATTGTAGAAAAAGCTAAGTGACCCGGAAGTCTTGTCGTATTCATTCTCCACCGCAAACGAAGTCATACCTCGGGTGATGCGCTGGTCACCGTCCAGTAACGGAGCATCCACCGGACCAGGATAGGAAGCGTTGAAATGTGTCACATTGACATCGCCCCGTAACCTCCATTGTTCCGTCATTTCATAACCCAATTTGGCATATACACTATACTGTTCGAAGTTCATATCCGTACGATGGCCGTCTGTACGATTGTAGGAACCGGAAACCACGCTCGAGAAACGTCCCTTAAGTACCCGGTTCGTCAACTCCGTCTCCAATGTATTGTAGGATCCGTAACCGGCATGAAGGTGGGTTTTCACACCATCTTCCTTCATCTTGCGGGTAACAATATTCACGACGCCACCCATCGCATTCGAGCCGTATAGGACCGAAGCCGGTCCTCTCAAGACTTCTACCCGCTCCGCCAGAAACGACTGGTAAGCATCAGCTATCGGATGGCCGAAGATTCCGGCGACCGTCTATCATTACCATCAACCGACCGGAACTGCCACTCAACCCCCGGAGCGAAATACTTCCGGCAGCACCTCCCGATACTCCGTACCCCATCATTCCCCGTGAAGTCACAAACATTCCCGGAATCTGCTCGGTAAGTACAGGAAGTAACGACGGCTGCATGGCATGGTCTATCCGTGTACGGTCTATCACCGAAACCGTTTGAGACAAATGGCGTACATCCGTCTCATTACGGGTTCCGGTTACTACGACCTCTCCTATCTTATAAATTCGCCCTAAACGAAGCGAATCACTTTTCTGTTCCTGTGCTGCTCCCTCATGAACAGCCAAGACAGCAAACAGTACAACAGCGAAGAATCTCTTCATCTATTTTCGTTTATCAAATTAAGTCCAGTCTGTAAAATCTGTGGAACCGGTTATCTTAACCGATATTTATTTTTTCCAACCACTCGTCCATCTCTGCTTTTGACAAACTTCCGTTCAGAAGCTTGCCGGCTTTCCAGTCAATCTGCGGGTAGACCAAGCGAAGATTCTTCTCGCAATTGGCAATACCACTGCCACCCGAAGTAGCAAAAGGTACCACCTTCTTCCCTGCCAGATTACACCCTTCTATAAACGTATTGATAATGGTGGGGGCAATGTACCACCACACAGGAAATCCAAGAAACACAATCTCATAGTTACGCATATCAGGAAGACTACCGGCAATAGCAGGACGGGAAGAAGGGTCACGCATCTCTACCGATGTACGGCTCATACGGTTTTTCCAATCCAAATCGGCAGCTGTATAAGGACGTTCGGGTACAATCTCGTACAAATCAGCACCGGTCGCTGCGGCCAATTTTTCGGCCATTCTTCTCGTTGTACCACTACAAGAAAAATAAGCGACCAAAACATTCTGACTATTCATATCATTCTTTTTTCATTGTTACGCAATTGTCTTTTAACTTCTGACACAAAGGTAAGAAATATTCAGGAACGGCAAAGTATACCAATCCTCTGATTATTTACCCCTATTACAGATACAATTCCTCCAAAACAATCAGTCCCCATCAAGTTTGAATGGAGACTGACAAAGATGCAGATTCTATCAGAATCGCATCGGATAACCAATAAGAGTGCATCACCCTGGTCTGACCATGGGCATCATTTCCAGATTTTCATCCTAAAGATGAAGCTTTTCCAACCAGGATGATACAGACTTACGTACCGATTCCTGTTCATGTTGGGCAGCGCTTCCCCTTACGGCCAGTCCTTTGAGCACCTTGGCTCCCGTACAAGCCGACTGGATACGACGTTCCGTACCAGAGAGTCCGCTACCTTCATGGGTACAGAAAGGAACGATTGTCCTTCCTTCCCAATCATGTTTCTCGATGAAGGTATAGACAGCCATCGGCATCTCACCCCACCAGTTGGGATAGCCCAAGAAAATCACATCATAATCTTCGATTCGTTTGTCTCCTTTGATTTCCGGACGAGCATTCGATTCCTTTTCCCGTTTAGCTACCTCAATACACTGATTATACGCTGCCGGATAAGGATTTACCGTTTCAATGTGGAATAAGTCTGCCCCTGTTTCCGCACCAATCATTTCTGCCACAATATGCGTATTTCCCTTCTCAATATAGCCAACGGCATAGTTCTCGTCTGCCCGAGAAAAAAAAGCGACAAGAATTTTCGGTTTGTTTTCCATACGGTTCATTGTTGATTTTTCATTTGTCTGCTGTGTATGCCCGGCCAACGAAGCAAGCAACAGCATGAAAGTAAATAAAATATGTTTCATCAGTCTCTATAGTTTATAGCGTATCCATAATACATCATTCTTCAGTTTCTTCACCTGTTCCAGACGAAGTTGTACCGGCATACGGCCTTTATCGGAAATACCATCAAAAAGGGAAGTTTCCCCCGTACGTCCATCGATACCTGGAGCCAATAAAAGACTGACTTCGTCAATCAGTCCGGCTTCCAAGAAACCGCCGTTGATGTGTCCCCCACCCAATAATCCCAGACGCTTAACGCCAAACCGCTCATAAAGTACCTCCATGGCTTTCGCCAGGTCGATACCATCTTTTCCAACGGCAATCCATGATATATCCTGCTGACGTAAAGTCTCCAGATATTCCTCCGAGGCCTTTTCGCTGACAATACATATCAGCGGAACTCCTTCAATATTATTTGACTTCCACCGCAGACGTCCCCAAGTATCGACAGATACCATATAAGCATCCGATTCCTCGGCAACAAACGTACAGAATTTTCCTACGGGTTTGTTAATGATTGGAACGAAAGGTTCTTTGGCAGCATTATAATGCTCCATCGTTACACGTCCCTCAAGAAGAGAAGGACAATCCAACTCCTCCAGCGTTGAATAATACTCGTCTCCACTTATTTTTTCAACCATGGCACAATCAATGCGCCCGTCAATGGAAGCTACCATGTGACAAATGATATAAGGTCTCATCGTTGTTCAATTATCAGAATCAGTAGATTATGTAAAGTTTAATTCTCTTTCGGCTGAAGCGGTCCGTAGAAATACGAAGCCGTTGCTCCTCCGTCTATCAGGAAGTCAGAGCCTGTAATGAAGGCACCTTTATCTTCCAGCAGAAGCTCTGCCACATGCGCCACTTCATCAGCGGTTCCAGGGCGTCCGGCAGGACACTTGGCAAACATGTTATTATAGAAACCGCCCCTTGGCCCGTTAAATTCATCGATGGCCAACGGAGTAACAATAATGCCTGGAGACAGCGAATTAAGACGGGCTCCCCGTTCTCCCCATTTCACGGCCTCAGCCATCACCCGCTTCACATTGCACCGTTTAGCCATCTGATAAGCATGCAGCGTATCCCGGATGTTCTCCGGCCGAAGCATTTCCAAAGCAAGCAGCTCCTCGGCAGGTGTAGTGGCCAACAGCCTGTCCGCTTCAGGCGTAAGTGCCGGCATGCGATACCCAGACTGACTGGAAACCGTCACTCCGCTTCCCCCGCTGACAATCACCTTACCTACTTCTTCCAGCAAGACGGCTGTGCCATACAAATCAACCTTCAATATGGTCTCGATGGAAGCCTGACTGGGAGATACACCGGCTGAATTAACCAGATAGCGGATATCTCCATACTTACACGCCTCGGAAATGAGTGAAAGAATGGACTCGCGCGATGAAAGGTCGGCCTCCAGTGCTACAGCATCAAATCCGGAGCCGTTCAAGGCATCGGCAGCAGCCCGGGCGTTCACAAGGCTTCTATCTCCAATAACAATCTTCTTTCCGGATGCAATCCGGCGGACAATGGCAAGCCCTATCTGACCGGCCCCCATCCAGATGATAATATCTTTCTTCATACTCAAAAACCAGTTGTCTCTATTACATCACCTTTTTCTTATCGTTCCGAAAGCAAAAGTACGGAAGTCCTTCCGGATACGAGTTAGATGAATCGCTGATTGATTTACCCGAATTGCTGTATACCGTCAACTGTCTAACAACAGGTTTACGAAAGACTTATACCGATTGCTGAATCATTTACCACAATCGCTTTTTTGTTCCATATTTCATCGTCAATGGAGAAAAAATAGGTAATTTTGGTCTTAGAAAAACTCAACCGCATTTCAGTATCAAAACGGAACCATGGAAAATCATCTGTTAAATATCGACACCATCTCTCAGTATAACGATATGCTGGGCGTAGAGACTCAGCATCCGTTGGTAAGCGTCATCGACCTGTCGAAAGCCAAACCCATGCGGCACATGCGACATACGTTCAGTTTCTATGCTATATTTCTCAAAGATGAAAAAAACTGTGAATTGATTTACGGACGACAGAAATATGACTATCAGAAAGGTTCCGTCGTATGCCTGGCTCCGGGGCAGGTTATCGGGATAGAAGATACCGGCGAAGAATTCTACCCGCAAGGATGGGCATTATGTTTTGATCCGGAACTGATCCGAGGTACTTCCCTTGGGCGTAATATGCGCGAATACTCTTTCTTTTCTTATGAAGTCAACGAAGCACTGCACCTGTCGGAGCGTGAACGTACTTCATTCATCGAATGCCTGGAAAAGATACAGATGGAACTTGAACACACAGTCGACCGCCTCAGCAAACGACTGATAACAAAAAACATTGAATTACTTTTAGACTATTGCCTGCGCTTCTACGAAAGACAGTTCATGTCCCGTGAACCTTCCAACCACGATATCCTGGTACGGTTTGAATCGCTGATGGACAACTATTTCACCCATGGAAAAGCCCAACAATACGGACTACCGACAGTAAAATACTGTGCCGGAGAACTGTGCCTTTCACCCGGCTATTTCGGCGATCTCATCAAAAAAGAAACCGGTAAATCCGCCCAGACATACATCCAGCAGAAAGTTATTGACGTCGCCAAAGAACTCATTCTGAATCCTTCCAAATCGATATCACAGGTAGCCTATGAACTGGGATTCCAATACCCCCAACATTTTACCCGGCTCTTCAAGAAAATTGTCGGACAAACGCCGAATGAATACAGGACACAAGGAATAGCCCTGTAAGCAGTGAACCTATCAGCCGATTGAAACAGGACGACTCCATTCATGTCCAGTCAGTCATTCTGCTGAGGTATACCACTCACAGGGCTATTCCAACCAGACTGACAACAGATTATCTTACCGGATTATCTGCTGTCAGCTGTCCGAAAGAGGTTATTTTTCCCTTACCTCCTTCAAAATATTCATAAATTCCATGACCTTGTCTTTGTGACTTTCTGCCAGGTTATTCTTTTCATGATAATCATCCGACAAACGGTAAAGCTGAGGTTTGGAACTATTGCCTGATTCAATCTCTGGAACCCATGGAACACCCGTTGGTCCATTGTTCGGCTCTATATATTTCCATTCTTTATCTCTTACTGATAAGGTATGATTGTATGACTGTTCAACAACCCACTTTCTACCGACAGCATCTATCCCCAGCAGGGCATCCATGTAATTTTCACTATCGGGAGCCGATTCTCTAGGAATACGGGAGTTAATCAGTTCCCCCAAAGAACGGAAAATATCTATCTGAGAGATCAACGCCTCCGAGGTCTTTCCGCCTTCTATCCTTTCAGGCCACGACACAATAAACGGGATACGGGTTCCTCCTTCGAACGCACTGTATTTGTTTCCTCTCAATCCTCTTGTAGGAGAATGTCCGTTCAGCAGTTCTTCCGCCTTGTCGTCATACCCATCATCCAGAACAGGACCGTTGTCACTGGAAAGAATAATCAGCGTATTTTCATAGAGTCCTAACTCTTTCAGTGTATTGACCACCTGATTTACAGTCCAATCAAACTGAACGATGGCATCTCCACGCAGTCCCATCGGGCTTTTCCCTCTGAATCTATCATGAGGAAATCTGGGGACATGTACATCATTGGTAGCCAAATACATAAAAAACGGAACATCCTTGTTTCTACGGATAAAATCAATCGCATGCGACGATATGGAATCAGCTATGTTTTCATCTTTCCATAGAGCTTTTCCACCACCTTTCATATATCCAATCCTGCTGATTCCATTGACAATAGCCTGGTCATGTTCATGGGTTGGCTTCAAGTTATACAGCAGTTCAGGGTGTGTACTTCCTAGGGGTTCACCTGGAAATGGTTTGGAATAGCTGACCTCTATAGGAGCAGAAGGATCATAATTCGCAACCATACCATTTTCAATGAATACACAGGGTACCCTATCGGCTGTTGCCGCCATGATATACGAATAATCAAAACCTAAGTCTCCAGGGTGAGTGGCTAAAGGCGCATTCCAATCCTGTTTCCCGGTTTCTGCACCAAGCCCGAGATGCCATTTGCCGATGGCTGATGTCTTATATCCTGAATTCTTGAACATATCGGCCAATGTATATTGACCGGGATTGATAATCATCCCGGCATTACCGGCTGCAACATCCGTTCCCTGTTTCCGCCAGGCATATTCACCGGTCAATAATGAATACCTGGACGGGGTACTTGTTGCCGCAACGACATGAGCATTGGTGAACAATATTCCATCTTGCGCCAAAGCGTTCACTGCTGGAGTTGAGACATTCTTCGCATCATAACACTCCAGGTCTCCATACCCTAAATCATCCGCATAGATAATGATGACATTAGGTAAAACACTTTTTGCGCCGTCAGGATTTGTAGCTATCATGGTGTTGGCACTCAAGATTAACCCTGAGCCCAATAAACAATATTTATTTCTCATAATCTTAAATACACGTTCTTCATGATTCTTATTCGAATTCACTCTGTTGTCTTTCCACTTCTTTCAGCTTTAACCGGCTAAGTTCCTGCTGGAGTCTTTGTACTTCACTTTCACAGTCCGAACTGTTATCCGAAGTAGAAACTTTTGCTGCACCAAAATTCTCAAGTAACAAAGAAAGTTCATCCTTATCGGCTATCAGTTTATGTTTGGCATCGACCGTCTTGATTTCCAGTTCGGCCGACAAAGGCGTATGAATACCTTCGAAGACCACCGAAGTTTTTACCTTAATGATGCCGGAAGCCGTATTGGCACGTACCAATACCGGAGCAGTCCCCCATTGTACCTCACGAGGATTAGTGAACGTATGGCTGTCAGCAACCAACTCACCGTTTCCTTCCACCTCAAACTTGATGTGGTAATTGTTCAAGCGCTTTATATTACCTTTGTCATCTGCTACGGCAGCAATGACAGTCACCAGATCCGAACCGTCTGCCGTCATCTCCACATTTTCATTGTCTGCCCACAGAAGCAGCTTCGAAGGCCGTCGTGCAGGCATTACCTTATGCGATGCCACCACCTTACCGTCCATCAACCCTTCTGCAAGCAGATAAGAGTCGTCATGCTTCCTGTCACGGGCCAGTTTCTTGTCGCACATCACATCCCATACATCCTTGAATGTAATGATAGGCGATGGCATACCTTGGTCGGTTTTCTCCTTTTTATAGACCCATGTCTTTCCATCTTTACAATAGGTAAGACGAACTTCCTCGCAATTGCTATATACGGTTACATCCTTGGGAGAAAAAGGAGTCATGGCATTGGCAATATACACCATAGGGCCCGTTTCAGCGATAAGCATCTCATTCTTTTCGGCCGGACGCTGAGAGCAGAACATGTAATACGACAACTTGGGTTGACGGAATGCGTCCATGATACCTCCATAGAAAGGATCCGGGTGATAACCACGCTGATGGTCGAACGAGTGCCATAAGCAACCTCCTACATGCTGACGGGTATTCCGATAAAGCGCATCGTAACACGTGTATTGATAATCGGGTTTTGCGTATCCCTGCGCCTGGACAAGCATGGGCACCTCCCCCCCAGGAACGGCTTACCCGGCTCGGAGAATTGTGTGAATTCCAGTCATCCACATTATCTCCCCATTCACGGGTAAAGTACGATACCTCAGGATTCATGGTCTGAGTGGTGAATGCCCCTCCTGCCCCATTCAAAGGATGAGTAAATTGAATCGGGAAATATTCACTGCCACGGGCTGTGACATCACAACCGGCATAACAATAGGGATACGGATATTCCTCATGAAGTATATCCACTACATTCTTTGCGAAGTCTTCCGGATACCAGGTCTCATTAAGGATAGGTTCCCACATCCATACCGACGGATGGTTCCGGTCGCGTCTTACCATATTACGGATATCGCTGTATACCCGCTGCGCAAATACAGGCTCGTCATTCCAGAATTGCCATCCCGGAGTATTGACAATTACAAAAAGACCTAATTCATCGCACGCATCCATAAAGGCAGGGTCCTGAGGATAGTGAGCATTTCTGATGACTCTCAATCCTGCATCCCGCAATTTCTTGGCATCCCTCCAATGGAGACTGTTGGATAAGGCATTTCCGATGACGGCAAAGTCCTGATGCCGGTTAGCTCCAATCAGAGGATAAGGTTTCCCATTCAACCAGAATCCATCCTTTCCCTTAAATTCTATGCTGCGGATACCGATTCTTCTTCTATAACCATCGACTACATTTCCTTGGTTATCCTTTATCAGGACATGAAGCTGATACAGGTAAGGATAATCCGGTTCCCACAAATCTGGATTTTCGATTTTTGCCTTGACAGAAGTCTGCCGTGCCTTGCCTTTACCGACAGAAAAAGATTTACCGGCAGACAATACCTTCTGATTGTTTCTGTCATACAAAGTGTATTCCACCTTCCCCGAGAAAGATTTGTCAGACAGGTTTCTGATGTGAGTATCCAACCGGATATCAGCCGATTTTTCGGAAACATTGTCAAATGAAACAAATAAACCGCTACCAGCCGCTTCGTTTTCGTAATTTGGATCAGTGATAAAGACATCATTGTGAGCAATCATCCAACAGTCACGATAAATTCCACCGAAATATGCGAAATCAAGCATATCCTGTTGCTTTCCGGGAGGATACGAAGGATCATCACTGTTATCAGCCCATACGGCGATTACATTATCTTTTCCGTACTCAAGATAGTCTGTTGGAAGGAATCCACCGAAATGTTCTTTCACAAGCACACCGTTGATCCAGACCTTCGATTTTCCCATAATTGCTTCGAAATGCAGGAACAAACGTTTTCCTTTCCACGCATCTTCGGGTGTGAAGTGCTTGCGATACCAGGATTCCCCCTGGTAGTTGACACAACCGCTTGCCTCTGTCGGAAGAGTCTCCATACCATCGGGCAATGATATCAGAGCCCAACTGCTGTCATCATAATCGACTTTCTCCGCACCTTGCACAGCTCCTTTATAGAAACGCCAGGCCGGATTCATACTGTAGACGGTTCTACCGGTATTATCCAACTGAAAAAAGCCTGCCGTAGAATATTCAGGCTGATGGAAGGTCGTTGATGCAACTGCACTGAATGTATGTACCACATTGAGAAGCAGGCAACAGACCAGAACTCTGAAAAAAAGTGACATTTTTTCATATTACTTGTTTTGAGGTTAATAGTTTCAGGTAAAGATACATAAAAAACATTTATCAGAGCTATGGCCGGGGCTGAAATCCAATACTTCTCCCCAATGACAGGTTCCCATCTTCCTCATCCCGTAAATACAGCCACCTCAGAAATCAGTTTTCCTGATTAAAAGGCTTTCCACAGGAATCGTCATTCACCTCCGGCATAAATGAAAAATGCGGCATCTTCCTCTCTTACTCCAAATAAAGGTTCTATTCAGAAATCCAACTTATATTAAAAAAGGCTACTTAACAGTCCCTTCAACCATTAAGTAGCCTTACCGAATTTATATTCTATCAATTAATTGCAGGTCCCTGATCAGCAACAGTAGGCCATCCTGGATTCTGGTAAATAATAGAAGTACTTAAATCACTAGGATTGGTCGCGGTATTTCTGAAATGAACAATCGAAATAGGACTTAAATAGTGAGCTTCACACCATTTATAACCCGTATTCCACATCTGGTTCGACTCACCGTTTACAATCTCATACGGTCGTACATATTTACCTCTTTCCGGAGCAGACATATTAGCTGTCGATGAGCCATCTGCCTTAACGGTTTGTCCGTACCATCCTTTGTAGATTGCCACATAATCCACGTCAGCTTCCCAGAAATTAATACCTTCCGGCTGCCAGGTTCCATCCAGTCTGTCAAGAGCTCTCCAGCGTTTCAAGTCGTACATACGGAATCCTTCTTCCATAAGTTCGCAACGTCTTTCACGGCGTATGTTATACAGCAAGCTGGAAACCTGAGTCTTACCTGAATATACAGCCCAGTCGTCTTCTTTGCTCAAATCAGTTGCACTGACAGTGATATTATAATCGCCAGGCAATCCGGCTCTTTCTCTCAACTGTCTCCACAAATCTGCAGCCTTCGAGTCGATGCTGGTACCTCCATTCTCCATACAAGATGCTTCAATATAATTCAGATAAGCTTCTGCAGCACGGAATATCGGACAACCTTCGCCATTTTCGTTCCAGTCGCGGGTCCAATTGTTGGACAGTCCCTTACGTAATTGATAACCTGTAACACAACGGCTCTCTTCTTTAGAGAACAGACCCGGATAGGTGTTCAATGTATCCACAAATTCCTTCTGTCCTTCTGTCAACACTTCGTTAGGTGTCATCATAAACATCTGCAAACGTTCATCTCTGCCTTCACGCACTTTCTGTAAGGATTTATCTCCTTGATAATTGCTACCTGAAGCATAAATAGGTAATCCGTTTTTCATGAGGAATGTTTCTACAAACTGTCTTGTGAAACCCGTATTACCACCCGTACGCAGATATTGTCCTGCAGAATGTCTGATATCCAAATTGACATCATAATCTCTCCACATGATGATTTCAGGATATGAACTCATATCGTCCGCAGAGAACTGAGCAAAATACGGATTCTGCATCTTGGCCGCTCCATCCGCCCATGTATGATTGTTGTCTGCAAGCTTAATGTTATCAGCTACATAAGCGGCAGCCTCCTTACATTGAGCCAGGAAGAACTTTATTTCAGTATCTGCATTATATCCGTTCAGGTCTTCCGCTTTTCCTGGCCATCCCGGACCACCAGGCACTAAAGCAGTATTAGCATGATAGGTCTCCCAACTAGCCTCATACAGGGCGACGCGTGATTTCACCAGGTACGCAGCGTTGAGTGTAATTCTATTGGTACCACCGTCCGGATTATTGGTCAGGTATGAGATTGCTCTATCCAAATCCTCCAGAATAAAACGGGCCACCTGGTTACGAGGATATCTTTTACTTGCTGCCACAAGTTCCTCTTTTTCGTCTTTCAGTACATTCTGGATGATAGGGAAATCTCCGAATGTCTGCAACTTATTGAAATAGAACCATGCTCTCAGGAAATAGGCTTCACCGATATTATGCTTGACCATCTCCATGTTACCGGACAATTCATTGGCTTCATATCTCGGTAATACCGTTTCAAGGAAATAATTCAAATTGTATAAAGCACCGAAGTACCATGGATCGCATGAATCCTGGTCATAATGATCTGGAACTCTCCACAAGCCTGGTATCCAAGAAGTACTATACGTTGCCTGACATTGGTTATCAGTTCCATTATCATTTCCCCAAATACCGACTCCGGCACCAGAATGCGTAGAAAAACTATATTGCTTAATCATATAGGCACTCATATCTGCATCATTCCAAAGGAAAGTTTCCGGTGTTATGGCATCCAAGGGCTCTCTGTCAAGAAAATCATTACATGAAGTCATCATAGATAATGATAATCCTCCAGCTAAAATCAAGGTATATTTATAATGATACAATACCCTACAATTCTAAACAAGCCATGTACCTAACTGACCCCAATTTCTCTAAAAGCAACTTTACACCCTATTGCGAACATATCCTTCCGAAGTATTATATGGTGACAAATGTAAGGTATAAGAAACAGAAAAGAAGTTTCTACATAAAATCTAAACAGGCTCTTAGCATTTTCCATAGAAATTCCGTAACTTTGCAGAAACGAATTCATTTAACCCGAATAACTTTATGCAGGAAAAAATTATTATTCTCGACTTCGGTTCGCAGACCACACAGCTGATTGGCCGCCGTGTACGTGAACTGAACATGTATTGCGAGATTGTTCCCTACAACAAGTTCCCTCACAACGACCCGTCAGTTATCGGTGTCATCCTTTCGGGAAGTCCTTTCTCTGTATACGATGAAAAGGCTTTCAAGGTAGACCTGACTGACATCCGCGGTAAATACCCTATTCTGGGAATCTGCTACGGCGCACAGTTTATGGCATATACCAACGGCGGAAACGTTGAACCAGCCAATACGCGTGAGTACGGCCGTGCCCACCTGGCCAAGTTCGACCATGAGAACCCGTTGCTGAAAGGCATCCGCGAGCATTCTCAGGTATGGATGAGCCACGGTGATACCATCACAGCCATTCCGGAAAACTTTGAAATCATTGCTTCTACAGACAAAGTAGCCGTTGCCGCTTATCAGGCAAAAGGTGAAAAGCTGTGGGGTGTACAGTTCCACCCGGAAGTGTTCCACACAGAAGACGGTACTCAGCTGCTGAAGAACTTCGTAGTAGACATCTGTGGCGGTAAGCAGGACTGGAGCGCTGCTTCGTTCATCGAAACAACCGTAGCCGAACTGAAAGCACAGCTCGGGAACGACAAGGTGGTACTGGGCCTGAGCGGTGGCGTAGACTCATCGGTTGCCGCCGTATTGCTGAACAAGGCCATCGGCAAGAACCTGACCTGTATCTTCGTAGACCACGGTATGTTGCGCAAGAACGAATTCAAGAACGTGCTGCACGACTATGAATGCCTGGGTCTGAACGTAATCGGCGTAGACGCCAGCGAAAAGTTCTTCAGCGAACTGGCAGGTGTCACCGAACCGGAACGTAAACGTAAAATCATCGGCAAAGGATTTATCGATGTATTCGATGAAGAAGCTCACAAGATACAGGATGTAAAATGGTTGGCACAGGGTACCATCTATCCGGACTGCATCGAATCGTTGTCTATCACCGGTACAGTCATCAAGAGTCACCACAACGTAGGTGGTCTGCCTGAAAAGATGAACCTGAAACTGTGCGAACCGCTCCGCCTGCTGTTTAAGGACGAGGTACGCCGCGTAGGTCGTGAACTGGGTATGCCGGAGCACCTGATTACCCGTCATCCGTTCCCGGGTCCGGGTCTGGCTGTACGTATCCTGGGCGATATCACCCGCGAGAAGGTACGTATTCTGCAGGATGCCGATGACATCTTCATCCAGGGCCTCCGCGACTGGAAGACCAAAGATGCCGATGGCAACGAAACAGCCTTGTATCACCAGGTATGGCAGGCAGGTGTAATCCTGTTGCCGGTACAGAGTGTAGGTGTAATGGGCGATGAACGTACTTACGAACGTGCCGTAGCACTGCGCGCCGTAACCAGTACAGACGCCATGACAGCCGACTGGGCTCACTTGCCTTACGAATTCATGGCTAAGGTTTCTAACGACATCATCAATAAGGTGAAGGGCGTAAACCGCGTTTGCTACGATATTTCGTCAAAACCGCCTGCAACCATCGAATGGGAATAATTTAAACCCTATTTATAGCCTTTTTAAAAGGCATTTAAACAGCCCCGACCCGAAATAGAGTTGGGGCTATTTTTTCTCTTGTTTGCCTGTTCTATTCTTTATCTATCATTTCATAGATCAATTCTTAACCATATAAGAAAAGAAGTGTATTAAGATTCTGGGGTATATCTTACAATTTCCTCTGCTGCTACCGAACAGGAATCCTCATACAAATTATACACTTTCGGTTCGCCGGTCATATCTTCATTATCCGTCCATTGCTCGCATTGGCGGATTACTGTTTCGAGTGCATTTGCCGCTTCTTCTGGCGGGTAGTGATATTTCTTCAGCAGACGTTTCACCATCTTGCGCATACCTGCACGAGCAGACTCTTTCTTCTGCCAGTCTATCGTACGGTTCTTACGAAGAATTTCTGTCAGTTCTTTTGTCATGGCCACCAATTGCTCGTTGGTGTAGATGTCTTGAACAGCCTGCGGCTTGGTCAGGGCATCATAGAAAGACTTCTCTTCCCTCGTAAGTCCCAAATCATTCCCTGCCGATTCGGAGGACGAGATTTCTTTTGCCAGGTCCAAAAGTTCCTGTATCACCTCTTCGTTGGTAAGCAATCCTTTCAAATAATTGGACAGAGAACGGTTCAGCA